>Ga0222712_10000264_pt1 | contig 73829 bp, 84 predicted proteins | sample C33_657DmetaG_FD_165043 | JGI IMG/M metagenome (GOLD analysis project Ga0222712, IMG submission 165043) | Estuarine water microbial communities from San Francisco Bay, California, United States - C33_657D | ecosystem: Environmental > Aquatic > Marine > Unclassified | place: USA: California... | reverse complement strand
TTGACTCAGTGAACACGCATAGCGGGAGAGTGTCTTATATGGATGCGTGGCAGAGTGGTTGATTGCACCAGACTGTAAATCTGGCCCCTAAAAAGCGCGGTGGTTCGAATCCATCCGCATCCACCATATAACGGACTGATAGTCCGCTATTTTACTAAATAGTAATATAGGAGACTATTATGTTCAAAAACAGTAAAAAACAAGGTGATGCTGGCTTAGGTCAAGCCATATCGTATTTTACAATGGAAGGCTATGAAGTAGCCTTACCTTTAACAGAAAGTGCTGAATGGGATTTGATTGTTGAAATAGAAGGCTTCTTAAAAAGAGTCCAAGTTAAAACATCAAGTCAAATGAGAGGTAATGTAGCAGTTGTTGATGCTAGTACTAAAGGTGGTAACCAAAGTTTTAGTACAAAGAAGAATATTCAAGATCAGAACTGGGATTTAATCTTCATTTACCATTTACAAACAAAACAACGAGCATTGATTCCTAAAGAAGTATTAACAACTTCTGGACAAATTAATCTCGGAAAGAAATATTCGGCTTATATTTTATAAGCCACCAAATTTGGTCTCGTCATATAGTGGTTATTATACCGGCCTGTCTAGTCGGATATCGGGGTTCGATTCCCCGCGGGATCGCCAACATTGGGGGCAGTAGTGGGCTACGGTCTTCCCTTGCAAGGAAGATGTCTAGAAGGGTTCGATTCCCTCGGCCTCCACCAAGTTTAGGATACTAACAGCAAATTCTAATTTCACCTTTTATGAAAAAAGAAAATGTATCCTGTTTTACAATGCGACCTTAGCTCAGTTGGATAGAGCACTTGCCTACGAAGTAAGGAGTCAGGAGTTCGAATCTCTTAGGTCGCGCCAAGTTATATTCCTCAGTAGCACAGCGGTAGTTGCGTCTGACTGTTAATCAGAATGTCCGTGGTTCGATCCCACGCTGAGGAGCCAGTTTTATGTTGGGGTGTAGTGTAATGGTTATCACCACGGGCTTTGAACTCGTTAATCTTGGTTCGATTCCAAGCACCCCTACCAGTTTTAGGATACTAACAGCAACTTTTAACTTTTTGGCTTAAAAGAAAATGTATCCTGTTTTTTATACTCCGGTAGTTTAATGGTTAGAACGCTGGCCTTTCAAGTCGGTAACACGGGTTCGATTCCCGTTCGGAGTACCAAATTTATGTCCCGGTACCAGAGTGACTTAATGGCTCCGCCTGCAAAGCGGCTGATTCGTAGGTTTGAATCCTACTCGGGACTCCAAATACGCCCTATTAGTTTAATGGAAGAACAACTGTTTTGTAATCAGTTGATGGCAGTTCGATTCTGTCATGGGGCACCAAGTTTTTGCAGATAGTGGATGGGTAACCGGCATGTCCGGTGCATTCTAGATTCCCGCAAAGGTTCGACTCCTTTGGTCTGCACCAAGTTTATGCGACATAGGATGTAACGGAGTGAGGTTTGCTTCAACCTTGAATTCAAGGTTATCTTGCGCTGGTTCGAATCCAGCATGTTGCACCAAGTTTTGTAAGTGTCAGCAAGAGAATGTCACGCTATAAAGGTTTCTTCGAAGGACTGATATAGTAGAAGGTGAACGGGTTCGATGCCCGACCGATCGGAAGATCGGGGTGCATGGTGGCGCACAAACTGGACTAGTATCCCAAGTGACGTACCGAGTCCCAGCCGGCTTTATATACTTGGGTGAATGGTTGCTATAACGATGGGGCAACTACTTACAAATTCAATTCCCCCTTGCATACGGGGTATAATAGGACAAGTTGTATGCAGTCTACAGACCCCCGCTTTACAAGTTGTGCGGCGAACAACTTGTACCAATCTTTTCCCGGATAGTTAAATGGTATAACAATCGGCTGATAACCGGTCATCGCAAGTTCGATTCTTGCTCTGGGAACCAAATTTCGAGATAGACGGCGTGATGAGTCCCTTATAGTCTAGCACATGGAGGCATGTGTGACACAGCAGTAGACTTACAAGGTAGTATAAACTCTTACGTGCGAGACACACTAATCCGAAGTATGCATGGGGTTAGTTCTCGAAAATCTATAACTGGGATTATTGTCAGTCAGGTCAGACGGCTCGCCTTGGAAGTGAGAGGTCGCAGGTTCGAATCCTGCATCCCAGACCAAGTTTAGGATAGTAACAGCAAAATTTAAAACATACTACTCTGTAAAAGTAAGGGAGCGGTTCGACTCCGCAGCCGAAAGGTTTGGTGTAACGGTAGCACTAGTTTAATTCTATCCTGTTTATTTGCTCTTGTGGCGCAATTGGTAGACGCACAGCGTTGAGGTCGCTGACAGTAAGAGTTCGAGTCTCTTCAAGAGTACCAAAGACTTCTTTGGTGTGACTATGTTGTAATGGTAGCAACACAGATTGTGATTCTGTTAGTATGGGTTCGATCCCCATTAGTCACCCCAAAGAAGTTTTGCCCTTGTGGACAAATTGGTAAAGTCGCCTCTCTCAAAAGGAGTAGTTCTGTCTGTTCGAATCAGACCAAGGGTACCATGCTCTTATAGTTAAATGGTAGAACACTGTCTTGGTATGACAGGAATCGTAGTTCGATTCTACGTAGGAGCACCAAAAAGAATTTGCCATAGTAGCTCCAATGGTAGAGCAGCGGACTGAAAATTCGTGTGTTGCTGGTTCGAGTCCAGCTTATGGCACCAAGTTAAGGATGTTAACAGCAAATTTTATACTCTAGACTTGTAATCTAACCAGTAAAAATACATCCTGTTTTAATGGTTGACAACTACCACAAAAGGTTGTACAATAGAAACTTAACAAAGGAAATGACATGAAACGTTCAGGTAAACGATAGTGTCATCCTAGACCCCCGTATGGTCCTGGATGGCACGTAAAAGACAATCTATTACGAATCCATCCACAGCTAGCGTTAACGGTAGCGCACTTGACTCTTAATCAATGAGGTGTCAGTTCGAATCTGACGCTGTGGACCATATGGGGTTATGGTGAAATGGTATCACAGCGGACTTTTAATCCGCCAGTTCGGGGTTCGAATCCCCGTGGCCCTACCATATAAAAGCACACTAGCATAGAGTAACGAGCCCGTTTAGCGGCGGGTGTTATGGGTTATTCAAATGTCAATCCTCCCGGTGGAGAGCTAGCAAGGCGGTTCGATTCCGTAGTGTGCTTCTATATGGTAATTAAAAGATGTTGGTGTTGTTCAACAAATTGATCCCATGTAATTTTGAAACTGAGTTCAAGCCCTGCAGAAATAAGATATCTGTAATTTTTTTTATTCGGATAATCGCTTGGGGATGTTGCATGTAAAATACCCGTATTAACCAGTGTAATTTGATTACCAATGCGACATCTATCTATTTCTGTCAATCTACTGATTGATGCTTGAAAATGACGCGATCCAAAGTCAGAAAATATTAAATCTAAGTCTACACCTTCAGTTTGATACCAAACCATATCTCTGTCATCGGTGCCATGAACCCAGTTTAGATTGACAGGGTTTGGTCTATTAGTAGCATTAATGTCTATATGTGCTTCCATGTCTTTTTGACTATTATGACGTAGAAAAATTCTTGCCTTGTTTACTTTTAAATTATGTTCAGCCATGTAAGAAATCCATTCTGAAGTAAAAACTTCGTCGGCTGAATAATGAAACATTTTAAAAAGATCGTCTACTTCTGGAAATACAAAAGTATCTTTGACAGCATTATCTACATTTAGTTTTAATCCATACCAATTTTTCATCACATATTTATTAGTACTTTTAAACCATATAAAAACACATTATGTCAGTGAGGGGACACCAAGTTGTGTGCAACGGTAGTGTGTTTCTATATGGTTGAGTAGCATAGCGGCTAATGCGCCACCTTCATACGGTGTTTATCGTGGGTTCGAGTCCCACCTCAACTACCAGATTAGGATACTAACAGCAAACAAACTTCGCCTTCTAAGCGAGAGGTTGTTGGTTCGAGTCCAACATTACGATCAAGCCTAAAAAGCAGTCGTGATTAGCACAATTGGTAGTGCGCTATAAATGTATCCTGTTTTATATTGTCTCGGTGGTGTAATGGCAGCATTGCGGTCTCCAAAACCGTTAGTGGGAGTTCGAGTCTCTCCCGGGACGCCAATAACGGAGGGTTATCTGGGCTGGGCCCAGCACTGTCTTGAAAACAGATGGATCGTGAAAGCGATTGGAGTTCGATTCTACCATCCCTCCTCCAGTATTTTAAGTGCGTTGATGTTTGTGTAAAACTTTAGGTAATGCACCTCTTACAAATTTTGGAATTTTGTTTATTCTAATTCCGTCGTAAGGTGTACCATTAGGCAACCCCAAGTAAGATCTTTTAATATCTATCAAAAATATTAATCTTCTGTGGGGTGTATAGTTGTAGGCACTGTGTGTAAGCTGGTTATCAAATGCCCAAATGTCAGTCCAATCTATTTCATATCCTTCGCACTCAAAGAAAATATCGCCTTCTGGTATAATTAACGGCACATGTATTCTTAAATATTCCCCTAGTCTATTTTCTATACCTGTATGTCGCTTGATGATAGAATCTGAATTTAGAACACTGTAGGTTGCTATAGGACAATTATCTCCAAACTTTTCGACAATCTTACATGCAGTAGGATATCTAGTTCTTATTAAATCTTCTTTATAGTCTTGATAGACTTCTCCTACTTTGCTTGTATACTTAAGACTGTCTATCAACCAAGTATTAGGTTTAGATTGTACAAGAAAATCTCCAGTCCTAAAATTATCTGCAATTAAGTTTCCCATAGGTCCGTTTTTCTTATCGGGTAGTTCTTCTATAGGGATGCCAGATGAACCTGCTTGAGCACTAGCCGAAAAATTATAATTTTTTAACTTAGTTAAATCTGCAGGCACAGATGAATCTGTAAAAGTAGAATGATGTTCTAAGAATTCTTCAACCAAGGCTGGTACATAGGACATGAGTTCATCAGCGATGGGGATTTCGTCTCTTAGCCAATATTGTTTAACAGGTTTTACTACATAGTCTTCTAAGTGTGCAGTAGGACTTTTGGTACTGTAGGTAATGAATTCATTACCCTCCCATTGGAAGGTACCACCATCGGGATCGTGCGGATGTGTGCTTTCTCGTTCAGCCCGTGCTGCTCGCCAAGCTTCGATATACGGTCGAACTAATTGATTTGTAATAGTCATGTTAACTCCTGCAAATATTTAGCAGGGATATTTTTTGAGATAATTAAGCTAGAGAGGAATCGAAATGAACGGAAAAACATCACAAACAGCAGTAGAAATGGTCGGCAACAGATTTGATCTTATTTTAATATCAAGTATTAGAGCCCGAGAATTACGTGCAGGGTATCCGAGTAAGTTATCAAAAAAGAATGGTCCGATAATTACTGCCCTTAATGAAATTGAACTAGGCCATGTTGGCAGAGACTACCTTAAGAAAATCAAAGGTAGAAAAAAATACGATAGATAATATGTTAGAACAGGAGCAATTCTCACAATTTAGAAACGCCTATTTGAATTCTGTTTCTAACAGTGAACGACGATTGATCCTTAATGCAGAAAATATTTGGGGGAAATATTGTTTTACTCCGTTGGCTGTTCCTCGTATCTACGATGAAAAAATTTATGATTGGTTTATGACTAATAAACGACCAGTCACAAAAATTAGACCTGACATAGCAGGCAACACCCATGGAGAAAGTAACTTTGAATCTATAGATTTGTTTGATACTAATCTAGACAACGCAGTCTGGACAACTAATCCTTATCCTAACTTTACAACTGAGTTTAAAGATTTTTACAATCAGTTAATGGATTTGTTGCCTTTTAAAAAAATCACAGCCTGTAGTTTTTGGTCTAGTACACAGTTAATAAGTCCGCATAGAGATCAAACAGTTTTCTTAGATCTTCCACTTAGTTTTAGAGTAATGTTATATGATAACAATCCTCAAGAAACACTATGGGTGAAAGAATGTTTACCAGGTGAATTTAGTTTTGATCAACCTGAAGATAAGTTTGTTCTTCCAAGACTAGCAGATACAAACAGTTTTGCATGGAACAATCTAAGAGTAATACACGGCAGTGACCGTGTTCCAGAATATTTTAAAATCTTGTTGATAGTAAACTTTGTTGACATTGATTGGTTTAAGTATTACAAGTTATTAGAACGCAGTGTTGATCTATATCAAGACCACGCACTGATTAGTAGTTATTCAAAAGAAAATTTTTTAAGTTAACCCCTCTGTAGTTTAACGGTAAAACACCTGTTTTATACACAGCATCGTCGCCAGATTAGCGAGCGTTCTAGGTTCGAATCCTAGCGGAGGGACCATTAATTGTATTCAGGACCTGATAGTATAAAAGGTTTTTCTTCTGGTTTGTACTCTGCTACAAATACAGGTTTAGGGTTTTGATACAAAGGGTCTGCTACAAATTTTGAATTAGGTAACACATAAGACTTAGTGGTTTTATACGTATCTCCACTGAACAGTTGATAGAGTATTTCTGTTTTTGGTTGAGTAGAATATGGTAGCATCTAATATTTATTGCTATTAGGCTGCTTTTTAGAACTCAATTCTTAATTAAAGAACTAGAGTAGCTGATAAGTATTTTTATGAAAATTAAACCCTTGGCTAATTGTGGTGTTGAAATATTCGATTTAGACATAGCTAGTCTTACCAACGACGACTACTTAGAAATTAAAGAAATATTTTTAAAACACCTTATCGTAGTAATTAAAAATCAACAACTAAAAGTTGTGCCCTATGCAAAACTTATAGAAGGTATTGGTTCCATTGCAAACTGGGATCAAAGCATATGGCGTACAGATGGCAGTGTAATCTATAGTGACTACAAAGGACATCGTGTAGACCCCTTTACCTATAATGGTGAAGATCAAGACTTTCCTGTACAACGTGTCACTGGTAAAAAAATCAAAGGTGATCCTACAGGAATCTTTGGTGAGGGAAAATTAGATTGGCATAGTAATATGAACGGTCCTTTTAACAGAGCAAGAGGTGTAGCACTACAAGGTGTGTCATCGGCCTGTATTGGAACTAGTACTAGTTGGATGGATACAACATTGGCTTATGAAGCCATGAGTGACGAATTGAAATCCAGATGTAAGGATGTTGTAGGAAGATATGAATATGCACCTGAAATATGGGCTGAGGGACTTCCTAAATTCCAATATGACATCATGCTAAAAAACAAAGAAGAATTTTATAATATGCCTTTGATCAATCTAAGTGACAAAGGAAAGCCTGGATTATATTTTCATTACAACAACAAATGTTCATTCCCCAGTGACCCGGAACTGTTAGAAGTTTTAAAAGCTCACTGCTTTAAACCTGAATTTATCTATACTCATGTTTGGAATATTGGAGACATTGTATTAAGTGATCAAGTATTAACATTACATAAACGAGACCAAGATGACCCTGCTATTCTAGCAGAACGTGTACTACACAGATATACATTCCACTATTGAGGGACTTTAGTTTAATGGTAGAACATTACCGTGACATGGTAAAAACAATAGTTCGATTCTATTAAGTCCTACCAACAAAAGATAAGTATAAAATTATAAGAGAAACATATGAAATTACCTGCATCATTTAAATTATCAAAAAGCACTAAGCGAGCTCTAGCAAAAATCCTTGACCCTCATTTAAGAGGGGTCATACGTAGAAGTATGGCCCAAGCAGAATATGCTGCCAGTATGAAGACAAAGACTTCTAGAAGCAAAGATGATTAAATAAATTTATAAAGGACTAATATGTCAAATACATTTAGAACACACAATGACCCAATGAAGTATAAAACTGGTAAGGTCAGACTAGGTCCATTAAACATGAACCAATTAAAAGAATTATTTGAAAAAAGTTCTAGACCAAAAGATCGAGCTAGAATTCAATCTAGAATTAATATATTAGAAAAACGATTACAAAAATCAAAATAATCCATCGGTACGTTTGATGTAATTGCTATTCTAGTTTTTGTAATTTTAGTGACACTGTGGGGTACTTTGGTATTCATTACATACCATTTACCCTTTTCTAAAATACGAGTTTCAACTGGTTCTGAAATTTCACCTTGTCCGTAGACATTACGATTGGTATCGTTAACTAGTAGATTGTGAAAGTGAGTTTCGGCAGCATCCTCTACTAAATTGTATATAAGACTAGTCCGTCTATCAATATCAATGTGTGGTGCTAGATTAAATTCATTACTCGAGTCGTCGGTATACATTATTTGTAAGTAGATATTTGTTATTATATCATGCCTGTATATAGTATGACCTACTGCTTCTCTGAAGTACTCGGGTAATTGTATTGCTCTATAGTATCCTCTAGGTATATTAGTTTTTGTTTGATATTCATCAGTTCGAATATTATCAATAGAATCAAAATCTGATTCAGTATTGTAACCTTTGCCTAGAAGTACATCTTGATAATGATGAACAAATTTTAATATCCTTTTTTCTAATATAGGATCTAAAGCTGGAAAATTTATAGGGTATGAATTATTCACGTAAATATTTATTAGACTGGCGGGTGTGGTGCTAATGGTAACACAGAACTTTGCCAAAGTTCAGTCACGAGTTCGATCCTCGTCATCCGCTCCATATTAAAATGAAACCATATTTTACATATCTTGACTTCCACGGTGATTTAGATGTAACTGCTAAACAGGTTATTAAGTATTTGTTTACCACAGGAATATTTGATAAACCAGCTAACTGGATGGGTCCTGTGCCCTTAGAAGGTCTATGGAAGTCAGCTCCGGAATTAAAAGATTGGTTAGACACACTTAATTTAACTGTAGAAAATGTTGCAGTGCTAGGTTATTATCAAAGTTCAGGTATTCATATCGATGTAAACGCAACTCCTAGAATTAATTTTCCACTGCATAATTACAAAGAAACTGCAATTACAAATTTTTATAGTCTTACAAACCTGCAAAAAACTGCTAGAAAAGACGGAGGCGTAACCTACTGGGATCTAGCCTATGACTCTGCAGAGATTATAGACTCATACGAACTTACTCGTCCTGTACTGTTTGACCCTAACATACCGCACAGTGTAGTGTTTAATCAGGCGCTAGACAATAAAAACCCTAGATTAGCATTGTCCATATTTTTTACCGACCCTCCCTACCATATGCTAAAAACGGATAATAGCTTGTAGCTTTAGCCAAATTTTGGTAAATAGTTATACTAGAGGAGACGACCATGCTAGAAACTATTTCAGAACACAGCCATATAACCAAGGCTATTCATCGCAGTCAACACTGCCAACGCAACTGGGATCTTTCAAAAGAAATTCCAGAAGAAGACCTACAACTGCTAATGACCGCGGCCACACAATGCCCAAGCAAGCAAAACATTGCTTTCTACAAGGCGCATTTTATTACAGATCGCAGTCTTATCGAAGCAGTACACTCGCACACAGTGGGCTTCGGAAGAAGCATGGATCCTACAGATCTAACAACAAACAGTCAGACACTGGCTAATCTTCTAGTTGTTCTAGAAGACAACGATTTTACTAAAGATCTAGCCAATGATAAAGTCATGCGAACAACAGAAACACAGGCTTGGTTAGACAGCGGAAAGACTGCAGAAGAATGGGTACGTGACAGAGACATGGCCATTGGTATTGCCGCAGGTTACTTGAATTTAACCGCTAGTCTATTAGGCTATGGAACTGGTTGCTGTGCTTGCTTTGATGATCTAGCTATCAAAGACCTTTTAGGATTATCAGATACACCTGTGCTATTAATGGGTATTGGTTTTAAAAATCCTTTGATGAATCGTAGAATTCATCACAAAGAACATGATTTTGTATTCCCAACAAAACCAAAACAACCAATTCCAACAACAGTAAGAAAATAAACAAACAGGGCCTAGGCCCTGTTTTGTTGTCCGTTTTAAACTAGTTAATAAATATCTCATGATATTTAGAATAATTGGTACTTTCGAAAAACCTGGCTCAAAAGTTATTGAGCGCATGTGGGAAAACCCTCTTTACATTAAACTACTGGAATGCTATCTATTCGATGGTAATCCTTATTCTGTCAGTGAATATAAATTGTCCGAAGACGAAAGTTATATAGAAATATATCTAAACTATCATAGTGAACAATTTTACAGAATGTGGTATGAAGAGTTCAAAGATCAATACACCCCACTTATAAAAATAGTTTTTGATCAATTTAGAGAACAAGGTATAAGTCCTCAACTGTACTTTGATCCTATTGACCTACCAGGGCTACCTGAAGACCGAAAACCCATTGAGCAATTTGTCAGCAGATTCTAATGAAAGTTTTTCAACACCTTGACTTAGGAATAGGATCAAGTATATTGGCAGACGATAGTATACTTTACACATCTAAAGATCCAACACTAGATTCTAGTTGGCATTGGACTATAGAGCATAAAGATCTAAATCCTAAATTTCTAAAATTACTTGCAGATAAGAATCTTAAAATTATTCATGCTGAGATTTTTAAAACAAATTTTTTGCACAAATCTTGGCCTATTCATATAGATGCTGATAACGGTATTGGTGATGTTCCAAAAATTAATTGGGTCTACGGAGATCTACAGTGTCCTATGATTTGGTACAAATTAAAAAATGAAGACTCTAGAACTGAAGGAAAAATCACAGCCACAGGCACTGGCTATTATGATTTTGATCCCGATACTGTAGAAGAAATAGATAGAGCATTTGTAGGTAGACCCAGTATAATACAATCAGGTGTACCACATACAGTTATAAACTCTAATAATAAAAATAGATGGTGCGTCAGCATAGTGGTCAAAAAAGATGACCAATTACTGACATTTGAACAATTAGTTAAAGAATTTATAGAATATACTGTATAAACGGTCCTTGGTGAAATGGATATCATGCTTGTCTTCGAAACAAGCGGTGGGAGTTCGATCCTCTCAGGACCGGCCAAATTCGTTGTAAAAATACAACATCTAAAGGTTGACAGCTAGGTCAACAGAGTATATAATAGATGCATAAGTTAAGAAATTAACTGAATGTTCTTTAAAAATTAAATTGTCCCGTTCATCTAGAGGCCTAGGATACCGCCCTTTCACGGCGATCACACCAGTTCGAATCTGGTACGGGACGCCATTTGTTAGTAGCATAGCTCGTAGGCCAATGTACACGGCTAACCTTGTTGGCGACGGAGTCCTGTGATACTAGTAATGTGTTTATCCTAGATAGCACACATCAGGCAGTCAAAAATAGTAAACTGTGCTACTAACAAATGGTAAGTAATATAACGCCCCGGTGGTGGAATGGTAGACACGCTGGTCTTAGAAGCCAGTGTCGCAAGGCGTGAGAGTTCGAGTCTCTCCTGGGGCACCAAATTGGAAGTGTGGATGAGTGGCTTAAATCAGCAGTTTGCTAAACTGCGGGCTCCCGTAAGGGGGCCCGAGGGTTCGAATCCCTCCGCTTCCACCAATTTTATTATATGCTTAAAATAAGATTTAGAATGTTTATACTGTTTCCGTTGTTGCACGTTATTGCGATATGGACACTGTTGACCGACCCACAGTGGTTGTTAATCTTAATCATGAGCATTGTTTTATATTGGCCAATACACAGTGTTGGTTTTTCAATTGGCTATCACAAATTATTTGCACACAGATCATTTAAGCCAAAAAACTTTTATCCTTATCTAGCAACTTTCATCGGTATGCTGTCATTGTATGGCGGACCGCTGGCAAGTTCTTTAATACACAGAGAGCATCACAAATTTGCAGATGAAGAACGTGATCCACATAGTCCTACAAAAGGATTATGGCATGCCTATGTTGGCTGGACTTGGAATTATACTAAACACGGTAATCACCTGCTTAGGATATATGATCTAATAAGAGATTATCCGTGGATGGCTAAGATTGAAAAATATGATCTTGTAGTGCCGCTGACAGTATATCCAATATTATTTTGGATTAATCCTGTACTAGGATGCACAGTGTTAATTGCCTGCTTGTTGAGCTTACACACTGGCATGATAACAAATACTGTGACGCACACTAGGCAAGGTGAGATACTGAATCTAGTATGGTTGGCTAATTGGATAAATCCAATTTTTAATCATAAACATCATCACAAGACACATGGTTATGATTATAGTACTGAACTAGTCAACGATAAACAAGCATGGTTCATAAAAAAGTTTTTAATGAAATAAATTACTAAGTAATAAAAGCTGGTTTAGCTCATCCGGTAGAGCAACTGTTTTGTAAGCAGTAGGTGGTCAGTTCGAGTCCGACAACCAGCACCAGGAAACCCGGTTTACTCTTTTACGTTATAATAAGAGCGTCCCTTGAACGATAGAAGAGGGGGTACATCAGGACTTGACCTTACGGTCCCCATATAGGGATACCGAAAACTACCTGAGGTGAGGACTAACAACCTACTCCAGAAGAATAAATGTTATGGACAGAGTAACAGCTCAGTCTAGGGCTTGTTGTGGTGACGAGTAGCTAGACACTTTATTGAAACACATACCATACGCCCGATTAGTAAGGGAGATAGCGACTAAACGCTGAAGGACGGTTTAAGTGTGTTTCAATAAAGTGCGGGGTTCGTATAGTGGTAATACCTTAGCCTTCCAAGCTAATGCTGAGAGTTCGATTCTCTTACCCCGCTCCAAATTTCGGTGTGTAGCGCAGCCTGGTTAGCGCATCTGCTTTGGGAGCAGAGGGTCGTAGGTTCGAATCCTACTACACCGACCAAGATATTGCGGGAAGGGTCCGGTCACCAGCGAGGTCTCATAAGCCTTAGCCATCCTTGGTTCAAATCCAAGTCCCGCTACCAATTTGCCTGGTTAGCTCAGTTGGTAGAGCGGCGCCTTTACACGGCGTAGGTCGGCGGTTCGAGACCGTCACCAGGTACCAAAACTACTCGCTGTAGTTCAATGGATAGAACGGGGTCCTCCTAAGACTCAAATGCAGGTTCGATTCCTACCAGCGAGGCCAGACGTTACAAGCAAATCCGGATACCTACGACAAAATGTGTCGTGGTCAGGCAATTCTAACTCAGGATGAAAATAACTAATGTTGCTACTGATAGCAACTCTGAGAGTAGTCATTTTAGACACAGCATGAATAGTCTTGTTGTTCATACTATACCATGTGTAGGGTTTCATTTGAATATTTTCTATTTCTTTAACTTCATTCATTGCATATATGTGCCTAGTGGGATGGGTATTTGTTGTGGTATAAAAATGAGTAGTTGCAGTGTCTGGTACTAGGTTATAAAGAATACTTAAATTTCTTCCAGGATCTCTGTGTGGCATAAGACGCTGACCACCTGATATCAGTTGTAAGTACCAGTTTACTTGACTAAAAGGAAATAGTGCATCGGTCATTTCTTCTTGTATTCGATTCTTCAAATCGTCTGGTAATAGATATTGTAGGTAAACAGACTTGCCAGTTTTAGTTTGTTCGTGAAACTGATGATAAAGATGTTCCTCTCCACTGAAATCCCAAAATTTATTTGGAGGCCAACCGGCTTCTGGTTCTAGCGACCTAGCATATTTTAAAAGATCGATTTGCAGTCTATTACTGATTTTAGGCAAACATAGTTGATAACAGTTTAACATAATTTTATTCTACTAGAAGTTCTCTATATTTTTTATAAAAATCAAGGTACTCAAAAATTTCTAATTCGGGATGAAAATTCATATCGCAGGTTAAAGCAATTCTAGGTTTGGTTATTTTGGATACACCATGAATGCAATAGTTGTTCATTACATACCAAGTAAAGGTTTTCATTTTGATGTCCTGAATAGGTATAACTTCTTTCATAGAGAAAACAAACCGATCTGGACTATCGTAATTAGATTTATAAAAATGAGTTGTTGCAGTATCTTCTATTAAGTTATACAATAAACTTATTTTTCTTCCTGGTGCTCCTGTATCTCTGTGAGGCATAAATCTATTTCCGCCTGATATGATTTGCAGAAACCATCTAATTTTACTAAATGGAAAAAGGTTATCAGACATTTCGTTTTGTAGCCTGTAGGTTAAATCATCTGGCAATTCATGTTGGACATAATTAGATCTTTCTGTCTTTGCTTCAAGACAAAATTCTTGAATGATTTTTTCCTCTGCCTTACCTAGTATCTCACTAGGATTATGTCCTTGAGTACTTTTTAATTGGTTAGCATATTTTAAAAGATCTATCTGTAGTCTATTACTGATTTTAGGCAAATTTAATTGATAACAATTTAACATTTTATATTTATAAATATCTCAAATGCAAACTTTTAAAGAAATAAACTTACCAAGTCTCACCGAAAGAGTACAAGAAATTTTTTGGGATAACATCAATCCATTTTTGTCTCGTCCATTTGATCATCTCGAATTATCCAGAGATAACCCCGGACATACTAAAATGTATGAAGTAATTTCCGAGTATCCTTTTTTGGGCGAGCACATGGTTATTTTTAAAATGCCTTGTAATTTTATGACTGCTATACATGTTGATGGATTCAAAGAAAGGCAGATCAGAACAATAAGTTGTAATATTCCAATCCAAGGATGTAGTCCAGAGTGTCTAACAGAATTTTTTGAAATTAATTCTAACGACTTATTTGAAGATCATCAAGAGCATACAAGGCTATTAAAACCTAATGCCACTGCCGTAAAGATTGGAGAGTATAGTCTAGACTATCTTCCGGTACTGGTGAATACCCAAACTGCACATAGAGTTAACAACACCAGTAATACTGATGTAAGGATTAGCGTAAGTTGGTCAGTACACCCAGATTGGACTTTTGAACAGATAGCCAAAATAATTGACTTAGGCATCATTGTGTAATATAATAGACACATGTTAAGAAATTAACAAAGAGTTTTTAGGATCGGCACAGCAACTTCATATTATAATGGACTGCTAACGATATTGGGTATAGCTGGAGCACAGAGGTTCGCCCGAGTGCATTGAAGGTTATACTTGAAGATATTCGTTAGATAGAGGAGTTTCGATAAGTCTCCTCGATAAAAACAAAAAGTAGACAACGATCCTGTTCAGTCATAGGATGACTACAGCACTACAAAACTACAGCTTAATGCTATAGAAGGTGGTCGGGAGACAGTGGCAACACTCTTAGGAAACTAAGCGCCGATGGAATAGTTGACGTTGGGAAAGACCTTCTATGTTGCTAGTAGCAGACACAATTACTAGATAGGCAATGAGAATCATTGATAGGGTCTGGGTGCCATAATTGGCCAGACCAGAATAATAAACAAACTGGCACACTCATCCTGTTAAAGTTAATAGGTTATTAACAGCAACATTTATTACATTCCAAAACGTAAAAAAACATAACCTGAAAGGAAAACAAATGAACGCATTTGTAACAGCAGTAGCAAACCAAGAAGCCCGTACCGCAAACGGTATGAAGGCACGTAAGTCAACAGCCAAGGCTTGTGTTGACTTGTTCTACAACATCGGCGCAAGCCGTGGTAAGAATATCACAGGCGATTTCACCGCCGCTTATGTAGAAAACGCAGACGTTGCACTACGCATCGCACAATGGGCACGTGATGTCCGTGGTGGCGCAGGTGAACGTCAACTATTCCGCGACATTCTAGTTCATCTAGAAAAGCGTGACCCAGACGCCGCACTGGCCTTGCTTCGCAAGGTTCCAGAAGTCGGACGTTGGGATGACATCTTTGTCTTCACTGACCCTGACTTGAAGTCAGCCGCTTACACAATGTTGGGCGATGCCCTTCGTGCCGGTAACGGGTTGGCTGCAAAGTGGACTCCTCGTAAGGGTAAAGTCGCGGCAGAAATCCGAGCATTCTTCGGAATGACTCCAAAGCAATACCGTAAGAGCCTTGTGGCACTTACCAAAGTTGTTGAAACACAAATGTGTGCCAACGACTGGGATAACATCAATTTCAGCCATGTTCCTTCTGTAGCGGCTCGCCAATACAAGAAGGCATTCAACCGTCACACACCTCTGTTCGCAGAGTATGTGGCTAAGTTGGTATCAGGTGATAAGACTGTTAAGGTTAACGCCAGCGCAATCTTCCCACATGATGTTATCAAGGGTATCGCTCACTCTCATGTGAAGTTTGACAAGACTGAAACAGATCATGTCATTGCACAATGGGAAGCTCTGCCAAACTACGTTGGTGATGCAAGCATCATGCCAATCGTTGACGTTTCAGGTTCTATGACTTGCCCAGCAGGTAAGAACACAAACGTCCGTTGTTTGGATGTAGCAGTTGGACTAGGTTTGTACCTAGCAGACAAGAACAAGGGCGTGTTCAAGGACACATTCTTGACTTTCTCGGACAAGCCACAACTGGTTACTCTAAAGGGTAACATTGTTGACAAGCTAGTCCAAATGTCTAAGAGCGACTGGGAAATGAGCACTAACTTGCATGCCGCTATGGATAAAATCCTAAGCGTTGCAGTTAAGGGTAATGTACCAGCTAGCGACATGCCAAAAATGTTGCTGATCTTGTCAGATATGCAGTTCAACCAATGCGCCCGTTACGACGACAGCGCAATGGAAATGATCGAACGCAAGTTCGAAGCCGCAGGCTACAGCATCCCACAGATTGTTTTCTGGAACCTAAACAGTTCAGACAACGTACCTGTTAAGGCAGACAAGAGTGGTGCCGCATTGGTAAGTGGATTTAGCCCATCAATCATGACTAGCTTGCTAGCCGCTGATTTGGACCAGTTCACTCCAGAAGGCATCATGCTTAAGACTGTAATGAGCGATCGTTACAAGCTCTAATAAGCACCCCCAAAGGCAAGCTCTTTCGAGCTTGCCTTTTCTCTTGACTTAAATTCCACTAGATAGTATAATTACTATGTAGTTGTGAGTGGAATTGGTAGACCTCCTCCCTTCGGGGAGGGACGGGGCTTGGTCTTAGACTGCCTTTGCAGGTTCGAATCCTGCTAACTACACCAAACATTATTGAAAGATCAAATGCCAAAATGTTATCAATTAGTTGGAGTTCCTGCCTCGGGAAAAAGTACTTGGGTAGCTAATCAAGATTGGGCCAAGGACTGTGCCTATATTTCTACAGACGAATATGTGGAGGCCTATGCCAAACATGCAGGCAAGACTTATTCGGAAGTTTTTGATCTTGTAATGAAGGACGCTGTGGCCGCTATGATAGAAAACGTTATCATGGCAAAGTCTATGGGGCAAGATATCATTTGGGACCAAACCAGCACCACTGTTAAAAGTCGTGAGCGTAAGTTTAACATGCTTCCTAGCTATGAGCACATTGCTGTAGTGTTTGAAACTCCGTCAAGGATTGAATTGCGTCGTCGTTTGGATAGCCGACCTGGTAAAGAAATTCCGGATGTAGTAGTAGAAGGAATGATTATAAGTTTTGAAATGCCCACAGAAGAAGAAGGCTTTAAGGAAATTTGGAGAGTTTGACAAGAAAGCCTTTTGATGTTATAATAAGTACATTATAAACTCGAGAGATTCAAATGAACTCTAAAAACTTTCTGCCCAAATTACTGTTGTCAGCGGTTTTAACAGTTTCTTCATTTGGTGCCTACACTCAACAATTAAGGGCAGTTGGCAATCCTAGTATGGAGAGTCCACATGCAAATCCAATTGCCGTTAACGGCAATTACGTCTACGTAACTAATACACCCGCTGGAACAGTTGATGTCATTGATCGTAAAACTCAAAAAATTTATACACGAATCAATGTAGGGGTTGATCCAGTAAGCATTGCAGTTCGCCCTGATGGTAAAGAGTTATGGGTATCCAATCATGTATCGGACTCTGTAAGCGTTATTGATACTAATCCTTCAAGTCCTACTTTTCATGTTGTCATTGCTACCGTACAAGAATTTAACCAACGTAGGCAAACTATATTTGACGAACCCGTTGGCATAGCATTTGCAAATAATGACAAGGCCTACGTAGTTCTTTCCAGTGAAAATCAAATCGCTGTAGTAGATGTTAAATCTAGAAAAATTATAAACAGATTAGATATTCATGCACAGGATCCTAGAGCAATTACTGTTCGAGGAGACAAGTTGTACGTTATACCATTTGAATCCGGAAACCGTACTCAGTTGTCTGGTGGCAGGAAAGACAGCATTAATGGTAGCTCAGTAACTTTTGATGCAGACGAACATGTAAACAAGAATAATAATATTTTGTCGTTAGGCTATGTATCCGACATTATTAAACATCCTGTTCAGCCAGACAAAGACCTTTTTATATTCGATACTAAAACAGATAGACAAATAGACATTGTTGAAACACTGGGCACATTGCTTTATGGAATCGCTGTAGATTCAAAAGGTCAGGTGTTTATTGCACAAACTGATGCTCGTAATGATGCTAATGGTAAGGCTGGGACAAAGAAACATGGACTAGCAGAATTAGAAAATCGTCCTTACCTTAATCAAATTACCAGTATAACTTTTAAGGGCAACAGTATTATAAAATATTTTATGGAGTTAGAACCACTTCCTCCTCAACAACCTGTAAAAGAACAAGCATTGGCTATGCCGTATGCTATACAAATTTCCGATGACGATTCAACTATCGTTGCCACTGCATCAGCTTCTAATAAGATCTTTACAGTAGATGCAAAATCTGGACGAGTATTGTCCCAAATTGTTGTTGGCAATGGTCCAAGGGGAGTTGTACTTGAAAAAGGTAAATTATCTAAAGCCTGGGTATATAATGCATTGGACAATACTGTAAGTTTGGTAGATGTATCTGATGCTAAAAATATAAAATCCACTTTGTTAATCACACTACAAGACCCTACTCACGCTCAAGTTAAACGTGGGCGTATTCAATTTAACTCAGCGGCAGTGTCTTCAACTGGCACATTTGCCTGTGCCAGCTGCCATCCTAACGGACATAGTGATCAAATAATTTGGGTGTTAAATACTCCTATAGTGTCAGGCGGCAAACAAATTATGCCAAGATTGACAATGCCTGTAAGAGGATTACGAGATACAGAACCATTCCACTGGGATGGCACTAAAGGAGATCCTTATGGTGGTACTAATGCCGCTAATCTATTTTTAGGATCTAAATCGAACTGTAAAATAAATGATCCGATTAGTTGCCTACGACAATTGATTGATGAGAACATAGCTGTCACCATGGGCTTGCCTAACAATGTCAACAAGGACACACTCACTAATGCAGAACGAAATGACATGGCTGTATATCTTATGAGTATTCCATATCCGCCTGCACCTAAACGTGCCTACACAGATCTGCTGTCTGAAGATGCACGTCGAGGATTTTCACTGTTCCACGTGGAGGGTGATAATGATCCAAAATTTAATAAACCCAATGTTTGCGGGGACTGCCATCGAATGCCGTTCCTTTCAAGTGCAAGAACTCCTGGACAGAATGGTATGAAAGCAACTACCTGGAGAGGTGCTTATGATCGTTTTATGATAGGGCCGCAGGCTAGATTTAATATTATTGACTTCCCTTGGATTAGAGATATTTCCGGAAAGGGTAGAGATGAACGCAGGACATGGCAATTGAGTTGGAGCGGTGAGTCTGGTCCTCGCACAAGATTTGATCCAGTATGGAACATGGTGTTAGAAATGAGTACTGGACATTCGGGAACATTCGCTCGACAAGTTACTCTGTCAGCAGACAGTTTTAAAACAAAAGATCCCGAAGTTGTCAAAGAATATGTATCTGGCGACTTAATGGCTGCTATGAAGAACACTGATAAAAATTCAAGCAGTTTAATTGATTACAAAATTGATCTTTTGTCGTCAATGGAAGAAGCATCACAACAAGGACTAGTAGTACTCGAAGTTGATGGTATTTTTACAGACACTGTAAAAATTTTACAACTGCAATACAGTAATGGTTCTTATATAGATAAATCAAATAAAAAATCATACTCTCGAAACGAGCTTGTACAGTTAGCAAGTGATGGAAAATTTGTTGGTACATTTACAGCAAGACACGGAGTTCGAGCAGATGTAGATAATCCTCAACCGGCAATTTGGTCTTTAGGTAAAATTGATGATCAACGTAGACAAAACTTTCCTACTATCACTAGTAAAGATCTTACAATGACTATTAGTGGAAGACACTTCAAAGACGATGCTTTAATTTTTGTAGACGGAAAGCGGGTAACAGGTACAGTAAGTGTAAAAAGTAATGAAAAAGTTGTAGTTTCTTTAAACTCATTACCCACTATTGGCATGCACTTGCTACAAATACAAGTGCCCGAAGGCATGTTGAGTAACGAATTTATCTTTTACGTTAGAAACTAATCTGTTGTATTAAAACAACATTAATTTGACTCTAGCACTTTTTGGTGCTATAATACACGTATGGAAAAAGAAAAGTATCAAGTAATAAGCAAGAATTTGTTGCCATTGTTTTCTTGCAAGACATTGGACGAAGCAATGGCGTTTGCCAAAACAATTGGCATGTTTGTAACAATTAAAGGTCCAGACTTTGAAGTCTGTGGCATATTTGGGGTTGATGCAGTTAAGGACGGTAAGTGCCCAGATGGTGTTGCATACGATTGGAACAAGGCAAGTCGAATTGGACGAGTAAAGAAGGAACGAATATGAAATTTAGATTAATCAAACAGCACTACGATATGCCTGTGGGATCAGAATGGTTTGATGTAGGTCCTACAGTATCTCCGGACGGTGTCGGAGAATCACGAGTAGTTATTGCAGTTGAGGGCGATACCAGCGAAGGTGCTTTACGTATTGTTCCTACAGATAAATTGGAGGTAGTATATGCCTAGTGTATTTTTAGTTAGCGACACGCACTTTGGTCACATGGGTGTATGCCGCTTCACACGTAACGATGGTGTCACAAAGTTAAGGCCGTGGGACAGTCCAGAGGAAATGGACGAAGCTATGGTTAAGATGTGGAACGAAACTGTCAAGCCCACGGACAAGGTTTATCACTTAGGTGATGTTGTAATCAACCGTAAAAGTTTGAAGACATTGGCCCGTTTGAACGGCGACAAGGTATTGATTCGCGGCAACCACGACATCTTTCGTGATGACGAGTATAGGCAGTACTTTAGAGAATTACGTGCATACCATGTTATGAACGGAATGATCTTGAGTCATATTCCTGTACACAGTGACAGCTTGGGACGTTTTGGCACCAACATTCACGGCCACACTCATGCAAATCGTGTGCGTAAGGCTCGTGGAGTCGATGCTGTTACAGGAGAGATCTTATACAGTGACGATCCGGATGTGCGTTATCATTGCGTGTGCGTGGAGCAAACTGACTTCCGTCCTATCTTGTTTGAAGACGTTATCAAGCGTATTGAAGCAGAAGGCGGGTCAGTTGGCTTTAAGAACGGCAACGGACCTACCATGTAAAATAGGACCTTCGGGTCCTATTTTTTTGACTAATACGTCTTTAAGATAAGTACTAAACTATGATAAGAATTTCTCACAACCAACAAGTCCGTGGACTACAAATTATTAATCACCTACTGTTACTTGGAGGTGTATTTTATGCTGTCTATAACAGTGAATACTACCTACTGGCAACATCGTTAATAACTTATTGGATCATAGGTGTGCTAGGTATTAATATTGGTTATCATAGACTTCTCAGTCATAGATCATTTAAAACTTACGGCATACTAGAAAAACTATTTTCTATTATTGGTGTACTAACAACTGTAGGGTCACCTCTGGCGTGGGTTGCCATACATCGACAGCATCATAGAGTAACTGAACGTGAAGGCGATCCTCATAGTCCTTATTTGTTAGGTAATCTCCGAGCATGGTTTGGCTTTTGGAATCTACAAAAATTAGATCTAAAACTTGTTAGAGATTTAAGAACAGATGAATTTCAAAGAGCATTACACAAAAACTACATATGGTTCATCCTATTCTACTGTGCGTTTCTTTTTGCAATTAATCCTCTCTACATAATTTTTATCTATGCTATTCCTGCATGCCTGTGTCTACATAGCACAAGTGCTATCATTGTTATAGCACATCGTCATGGATATAAGACACATAGTTTAAAGCATGATGAAAGTCGTAATAGTTGGATCGCCAACATAATTACACTAGGTGAAGGATGGCACAATAACCATCATGCTAAACCCTATGCATGGTCAAATTGGGAACGTTGGTGGGAGTGGGATATCCCTAGTGTAATTATTAGGGCTATTAAACGATGAAAAACTTTGGTCCTAATTTTTGGAAAATATTTTTGCCATTCCATATACTAGGATTTATGGGACTATTCTATGCCTATGAAAATTTATTAACTTTATTTGTATTTTGGTTTTTAATTGGAGTAATAGGAAATGGTGTTGCCGCACATAGATATTTTGCACACGGACAATTTGTAACCTACACTCCAGTAAGATGGGCATTGGGATTCTTGGCAACCTTAGGAGCTATAGGTCCATTGACCTATTGGGTAATACAGCATAAAGTTCATCATGCAAGAAGTGACGGTGCAAATGATCCGCATACTCCTATGCACAACAGCCTATTCCATGTTATCTACGCATGGACTTTCCCTCAAGGAAAAAATGAACAAGAATACTTAAAAGAGAGATTTGCTAAACGTCTAGCTGTTAGTATGCTACACGATCCTTTCTATCAGTTCTTTCACAAGTACCATTACAAAATTCTATATGCTTTTTGCCTAGTATTATTTCTAATTAATCCTGCACTCTTGTTTATGTATTGTCTAGCCTATTGTATTGATTTTATTAGATTAGGATTAGTAAACTATTCTTGTCATACCAGGGGATATAGAAATTTTGAAACAACAGACAATAGCAAAAATAATTTGCTGTTAGGATGGTTGGGTATGGGATTTGGATGGCATAACAATCATCATGCTAATCCAGGAAGATTGATCCTTCAACATCGTTGGTGGGAAATAGACGTTGAAGGATATATAGGATGGATGCTATCTAAACGATAGATAGTAATTTTTTTGTAAATTTGCCTGGAAATTTTGTTTCAAACTTTGAAAGTGGTTGAGTGTCTGGACTTACCCCACTTACTGTAAGATCTTCTAAATATTCTGTCACTATCAGATTCTTTTCTCTAAACAGGGCAAAACATTCTTCTTTGACAGCTACATATCTGTCATTGAATAACTCATACCATAACTCGTAAAATTCTTTATCATGAAACAGTACATAATATTCTGCATGTCTGTGGTCGTCAGAAATTAGTTCATGCACTCCATTGATATAATTATTACTACCTTCAAAATAATAAAATTCCGATAGTAAATACCAATGCTTAACACTGCGTATGGCGTTTTTCACATCATTGCTTTCACTACTGAATGTGGTTACCATTCTAAACATTAAGTTATTCCTTAGCAGAAAACTGTGACAATTTCTCAGGAAATTTTGTAACAAATTCTGAGATAGGTTTCATAGTGTCGGTTGTACCATCGACATCGAGTGACTGTAGATAATCTTGAATTATTACTCCTGACTTCTTTAGGTCAGCAAATACTTGTTCTCTATACCCAAGATATACATCTTTAAATTCATCAAACCATAGTTCATAAAAATTTTTATCATGAAAAGGTATTACATATTCAACATAGGATAAGTCATCTGAAACAGCTTCATGTACACCTTCAATATAAGGATTGTTTTCATAAAGGAAACAGTCAGACAAGTGATAGTAAGTTTTATTTGTCCAAATAATTTCTAAAACGTTTGATTGAGGTTTCTCAAATGTTACGGCCATTAAATACATTGTTATCTCCAAATTTATAGATTATTTATTATAATTAATCTTCTAGCAAAAACTCTGGCATAGGATCAGTGCAAACTGTAAGAGTGATCCTTGGGACTTTTGTTTCGTCCATTTCTATACTGTGAATTTCTAAGGGCCTAATAATTGTAGGCTCTATAATCTGTACTCTATCTTCTAAAACAATATCTTTTGGATCAAAAGATTGATAAGGCTGACCGGCAGCATTTACTGATATTTTAGGTCGTATACTAGGATCGATTAATTTATAAAAATTAGTCCAACTGTTTTCACAGTTTAAAATTGGTATATTGATCCTTGCCCTGTCAGTTATACTATCCCTGTGAGCTGCTCCGTCAGGATTAGAAAACATTATGTATGTTGCTACACTTATAGGCTTTAATCCGTATTCATCAAATGCTGTTAAAAACTCAGGCACTGCCTGTACAAAGGATTTAAAATCAATTGGATTAAATGGAGTACCAGGTACAAATTTTGACCTGTTAGCTTTCATGTAATTCAAAGTTTTGTTTTGAATTATGTCTAAATCTTTTATTTTAATTCTTTGCCAGTATTTCATTGTGTTCTCACTTAGATATCCATTTAGCGAAATTTTTCATTATGATGGGCTGCATTTCTTCTTGTAAGTTTATATTAGGATCCAATGTCCTTGCTATACCTTCTGCTGCTATTAATGTTTTTACAAGCAAGGTAAACTGCACTGGAATTTTTATGCCAAATTTTTCACCTAAATTAAATAATCTGCGTAGGGCAGTCATTACTGAGTTTTTAGAATGACTTGCTACAAGGCTACCTAAATTATGAAATGCTTTCTTCAAAGCACTTTTATCTACATCGTCAGGAACCCATCCTGCTTTTATTTGAATCTCAACAAATTCAGAATAATTTTGTACACTTAGTGCAGTCATAAGTTTTACAATAATATCTCTATCTTCTTTAGAAAGACTGCCCATTATTCCAAAATCTAAGTATACTCTTGAACCATCGTCTGTTATCCAAACATTTCCCGAGTGCGGATCTGCATGAAAGAATCTATCTCTTAAGACTTGTAATAACATTAGCTCTAGGCCCTGCCTAGCAACATCTTTTAAGTTAATACCTTTTGACACTAGTTTTATAACATGATCAATAGGAGTACCGTGCATACGTTCCATGACAAGAATGTTTCGTGTACTAAACTCTTTGTAAATTTTTGGTATTCTTACAGAAGGATAATCTTTTAAATTATTTCTAAACTTGTCTGCATTTTCTGCTTCTAACAAAAAGTTTAATTCTTGAGACAGGCTAGTCGCCAATTCATCAATTATACCGATGAAGTTAAAATCTTTAAGAGTACTTTTGAATAACGTTAGAGTAGATATTAGATCTTTAAGCAATCTTAGATCAGTTCTTATAATTGGTTTAATTCCAGGCCTTAAAATTTTAACAGCTACTTCGTCTCCGTTTTTTAATTTGGCAAAGTGTACTTGTGCAATACTAGCAGATGCTACTGGACTAGGGGAAAATTCAATGAATACATCTTCTAAGGGTGCTTTAAGTTCTTTTTCAACTATAGACTTTGCTATATCATTATCAAAAGGTAAAACACTATCCCGTAGTTTAGCCAGTTCGTCTGCCACATCTTTAGGCAACAATTCTCGTCTTGTAGAAATGATCTGTCCAAATTTTATAAAGACTGGGCCGAGTTCTTCGAGAGCTTTTCTGAGTCTATAACCTAGTGGCCCTTGTACTGTCTTTACAAACAAAAACTGCCTAATTAGATTGCCGCCTAGATTTAAAAATTTTGTTTGGTCATAGTTCGATAAATAATCGTCAAGTTTGTACTTGGCTACAATTCTCACTATGTCTATTATTCGTAACATTAAATTCCTAAAAGGTTAAAGTATGCTTGATTATAAAAAATTAGAAATCGATGATGTAGAACTTGCTATTCAGATTATCAATTCACGTCCTGATGTATTTATGGGCAATACTGATGATAAATTTAAAAGTGAATTTATAGAAAGTTTACCTAGTGCATTGATGGACCCATTGTATTTCAATTTAGGTTTATTCGAGGACGGCAATCTAATAGGATTTGGCCTGTTCAAAGAAATGACAACACAACCGGCATGGGTATGGGGTCATTGGGTAACTAAGCAAGGTGATCAAAAACACCTCGCTAGCTCTCAAACATTCTATCTTTTAAATGATATGATGAATGTGTTGTTTGAGGAAATGGAAGGCAGAGGACTTTATAGGTTTTACACTGCCTATCAGTTTAATGGCGATAATAAAAGTGATTTACGTTCTATGGGTGCAACTGATCGGGTAGTCGATTTCATACATAGATATCAAAAGAATTACAATACAAAATATAATTTTAGAGTAACCAAATACAAGTTTTTTACTGACTGTGTTATTCCTGCAGATACACTGCCCAAGTATGCTTATCAGCAGGCACTTATAGGTGATAGAACATGGCCTTTAGACATAGGCATACGCCTGGGCGTCTATGATCAGTCAATAGATAAAGGTTCGTAACTTTCTCCTGTATCGCCATCTGTGACTACAAGTTTAAGATCATGCTTGAATGCTTCGAACTCAAATCTATTCCAAAACATCTTACGCAGGGGGTGTTTTTGAGCAGCTTCAAATGATTCTTTGTTTTCCCAAATTGTAGTAATTTCCCATCTTGTATTATCATAGTAATCGTCGACTGCTTCAATAAATCCAGCCGGCGGTTTAATGTTATTTTTTTTCATAAGATGAGCAAATGTATGCCCTTGTGTAGTAACAATTTTAAATCTGTCCATATTAGCAGGACCTTCGCAAACTAGTTTATAATGACGTTTATACATAAAATCTCCCTTTGCTCTATTTAAATTAATTTTTTGAGCTTAAAAAATTTATCATAAATATCTTACCTAAAGGAACTGCTATGTACGCAAGAACTGTTTATTTTAAAACTGTTAAGCCAAACGATAGAATTACACTCACTGAATTTTTCCATGCCGTTGCAGGTAATAGCATGTATAATAGCATGACTGAAGAATTAATATCTACCCCAGGCTTTGTTAAAAAAGAATTAATAATGGTTGACACCAAAGACGGTTGCCATACAAGTACCAGAGTTATTTTTGAAGACAAAGATAGTTTTGACAAGTATGTTGGCAACGACACATACGAAATGATATGGGAATATCTACAAATTTCAGCAGACGGTGTTGGTATTACTATTACGTCAGAAGACAGTGAAATTACTAGTATCTAATGGATAAAATACAAATAGATTACGCACGATCTAAAGCAAAACTAAATCAGTATGAACATACTGATATGAATCCTAGTCATACTAAACTCGGTCCTACTCATCAACGAAATGGTTTATTCTGCTGGAACAGCTGGGTAAAGGCAGGTCCTTTATACCCTATGTATGTTGATCGAATGAAAGCTCTAGGAGAAAAATATCGAAACATCCGTTGGTTGCCATTAGATATTCCAATTATAGATGTAGGAGATCAAGAAGAATTCAAAGATCTTTGGAATAAAGAAAAAATCGCAATAGTGCCAACAGATGGTTCAGTAACTGTTCCGGAGTTTTACGGATTGCATATACATAGCAACTGCGGGCTGGACTTTCAATTTCATGATACTTACGCCACTAACAGCCATGTCGATCATGTGACAAAAGAAGCAGGTATGTTACAAGGTAGACCGCCAATGGGTAAGTATACAAAAAAATTACTGAGGCATAAATTTTTCTCTAATATGATAGATCAAATACTTAGTACCTATCCTATTAATACATTGTCTAATATAATGATATTAGAAACTGCTCAAAATGTTGCACCCCATAGAGAACAAACATGGGCATGGAAATGCCCCACTGAGTTTAGAACTTTATTATTCAACAACAAACCTAAAATTTATGTAGCAGATATAGAAAAGGGTGACAGCAACTATATTGACATGCCTGCCGACACTAACACTGTTTGTTGGTCAAATGGCACACAAGTTTACGGTATAGATTATGATAACACTCCTACTTATCAGGTTGTAGTAAACGCTTTATGGGACAGTAAAAAATTAGATAAACTGTTAGAACAAAGCATTATCAAATATAAATCTAAATTAAACTATAAATTGGAAATTTAAATGCAGTACTGGAAACGAATTCAAGTTGATAATTGGGAAGAGCTTGCTGCGCGATCTTTAGAGTATATAAAGACTCATACAAACTTGTTAGAAAGAGAAGCATGGAAAGGTCCATTTAACAGTTTCAATACTGCACATTTTTTAGAACATGTGCCAGAAATTGCTCAGGCATTTAGAAAATACGGACTACACTATGAGACTGCCAACGTATATGTAATGTGGGCAAAAAATCATAGTTTCCCCCATAAAGATTATACCGATTCTATAGCTAGGATTAATTTACCTATATTAAACTGTGCAGGATCATCAACAGTATTTTTTAAAGACTTAGAAGGAAAAAGAATGGTGCTACCAACAGGTGCACCATTCTACTTAACTATGGATAGGAAAAATGTTGAACAGGTAGACAGTGTAGAAATTAATCAACCGACAATTATAAGAGTATGTGAAGGACATGATGTTATCCTTCCGGAAGATTCACTAGTACCAAGAATTACGTTAACTATAAGCACAGCCCCAGATTGCGGGCTATTGCTAGATGATTAAATCGATTCAATAATAGCAATCGAACTACGTCCACCGAACCCAAAACTTGCTTTCATAAATGTCTTAGAGTGTAAAGGCTTTTGTTCAATTATTACTCTAGGGTCATCTGTAAGAGGATCAGTTAATCCTATGTTAGGATGTACGAAACCATTTTTTACTGCTTCAATACCGTAGACACTTTCTAAAGCACCACAAGCACTCATAGTATGTCCGATGTAGCCTTTGAAAGCAACTATTGGAATATAAATGTTTTGGAATTTTTTAGCAAAAGCATCAAATTCAATATCGTCACCTACTGGGGTGCTAGTAGCGTGAGCATTAAAAAATGCAATGTCTTCGTATCCGATACCTGCCTGTTTAACAGCTCGGTCCATTAAAAGCCCTTGATGCTCACCGCTTGGATCATGTGCTGTAATAGTATGAACTTTGGCCCCAGCTACTATTGATTTTATAACTGCTTTGGGTGTTAAACCTCTTTCTTTAAGAGTTTCTTCGTCACAAAGATACAATAATGTTCCGCCTTCGCCCTGTAAGAAACCATCCCTACTTTTATCAAACGGTCTGCAGATACCACCGTCTGTAGTTGATATTGCACTTGTACACTGCCAATGGTATTGAAAACTTGGCCATAATGGACTTTCAACTCCACCAACAAGTACACTGCCTGTATCACCCGATCTTATCATTAAGTAGGCTAGATACAAATTAAACATACTGCTTGAGCAGGCAGCATTTAGACTAGAACTAAATCCTTCTAGATTTAAACGTTTAGCGATTAAAGAACTTAGTAAATCATGATTGGCCATGAACAGTCTAGTGGGACTAAATCTTCTTTGATGACTCTCAAAAGCATTTAAAAAGTCGTCTTTAATAGATGATCCAAGTGCCATGGCACTGATAATAATAGCCGTATCTTTTGGTAGATCATACTTGCCTGCTAGTTCATCGGCAAGATCAACAGCCATTTTAAATCCAATATTTTCCTTTGGACTAAATTCAGCTTCCATTTGATATCCGTTAGTAGTAAGTACCTGCGGATACTGAGTTGGGTCATACCTTGTTATTAGCTGAGGCCCTTTAGATTGGGGCATCTTAAGATAATTTGACTCAGCATTATTACCTAGGCAGTCTCTAACTGCATAGTCAACGATATAAACATCTTTCATTTTTTAAGTTTAGCTGGGTCTTGACTATCAGTAATGTAACCGATTAGGTCACCCCACTGTAGTAGTGTGGCAATTTCTTTGTCATCAATTACAACACCAAATTCTTCTTCAATTTGAATAACTAATTCCAAAATGTCAATACTGTCTACTTCGTAATTCTTCTTGACTTGATCTAGCATGTCCGGGGTAAGATCTTTAATTTCTTCCTTGACACTTTGATCACCGTATATTTTTAAATCTTTTATTGACAATGTAGGATCTAACGGATATTCTAAATCCATTTTTAGATATTCATTGATCATTTCAATGAATCTTTTTTCTACTTGTTCTTTGGTTAAGACTGGCTTTGAATCCATTTTATCTCCTGTTTATATTATTTACTATACTCGTCGCCTTCCCAAGGTTTGATTTGACTATCAAACTTATAGACTGCTTTTAATTTTGAAACAGATGCTACGACTTGGTCATCCACCGTAATGTATGCTTCAAACTCACATAGATTACGTTTGTTCCTTAGTGTCCTAGAATGGATGATTAGTTGATCCCCTGGGAGAACAACTTTTTTGAATTTAACACTTTCTGCGCCAACAAACAGAACTCCGGACTTTTCGCCAGCTTCTTCAATTATCCTATCAATATTTTTTTTGACTGCTATTTGTTTGTAAACTAATACAGTGCTTGCTTGAGCCATTGCCTCCATTAACATAACTCCTGGCATTATGTGATAATGCGGGAAATGCCCCTGTAAGTATGGTTCATTGATTGTAAAGTTTTTAACACCTATAAGGTATCCGCCCGGATCACAATCATCATAATCGATGACTTTATCTATCATCAAAAATGGATATCGATGCGGTAAAATATCTAAAATTTCTCTTGTAGTTAAAGTTCTCATTCTTTTATTTTAATAGATAAAAATTAAAAAGTCAATCCTTTTGACTTTTTTCCATTACTCAGTTTTTCTACTACGTCGTGGTATTGATGATCTGATGTTCCATACCATTTATTTTTCCAGCTTCTTATTGTTTGAATGTCCGGATGTTGATACAGCTCACTTTCTCTAATTACCTCGTATCCTGTTTGTTTTACCCTTTGCACTAGATTAAAACCAGTATCTCTGTTGTATACATCTACTTTCGTAGAATTTGATCCTTGTTTTCCTTCAAAGCCATGATTACAAAGTTTTTCAATAGACGGATCAATTAAAAAACTTAACATCATTGCGGGTGTATAACTTGTAAAATACGGAGTTCCATATACTCCATAATCTTTCCAATATCTAAGAAGCGTATGATTATATTCTTCTTCATCTAAGTACCACAAATTATCTTGCTTATTTAACTTAAGATGTGGGGGATCATTTCCAGTTATGACTGTACCGTCAAGTTGACTAGCTAACCACATAGATGCAGGCAATTGAAAAACCGGGCATTGAACTGATTCTGCTATTCGTATCAATTCTCCAGATTCAAGAAATTTATCAAAATCCAAATCTATCACCACAGGTTTGAGATTTCGTTCTTGGCAAAACCAAAATGCATAATCTATATCATGTGCATTGTAATTATTATTCATTCGCATGATAACTGGAGTGACATCCATTTTAAGTTTTAGAAAAACACTGAGCACATACTCACTGTCCATACCACCACTGTACATCAAATACAAGGGACCTTGACGCTGACTCCAAATCATCTCAGCTGCAATCACTGTTTCTTGATAATAACTTTTTACGGTCCTAAGAGGAGGATCAATTTCTACACACCATTGTTTCCCATGTCCGGATCCCCGCATATAATTTTGATATAATAATTCCATTGGATATTTACTCTGATCTTGACGTTAAGAAAAAATATGTGTATAATTACAATTATGATTATTGGACATGGTATAGACATTGTTGATTTAACAAGATTTCAAAATATGAAATCTGATCGTCTGCTAAGATTAGCTTTTAGAATTTGTACTGATTCTGAGCTAAGTGAATTTAAAAACAACAATGTAAAATATAAGTACCTTGCCAAAATATGGGCTGTAAAGGAATCAGTATCTAAAGCATTTGGAACTGGAATAAGAGGCGATACTACTTGGAAAAACATAGAAGTTCGGTCCTCAACATTAGGACAGCCTCAAATATACCTAAAACCGCCCTTGCATAAACCTAAATTATTTTATCACACTAGTGTTAGCCACGATGGCGATTACTTAATTGCATCTACAATATTAGAATTCAATGACTGTTAAAATCTGGATTCCGGGGACCGACAAACCGCTTGACGACTTATTTGAGCAGTTAAGAACTAAACAATTTCAACACCAAGAAGATCATCTTTGGTATAATTATTCTGAGTCTGCGTTCACTGAATGTGAAGCCTTGTGTATTGCGTTCGATGAAAATAATAATCCTGAATTTTGTAGCAGTATTCTAAAACGAGACTGTTGGCCAGAAAACACCTATAGAATTTTAAATAGATTATGGAAAACAATGCCAAGAGTTAGATCTATTAGGAGCGGTGCTAGTCCGGGGTTTCTAGCCAGTATAGCTGCTCAGGAAAAATGGCTCAACGAGAACAGAAAAACTGATTTAATTTTTATCAGCAGATCTAATAATAACTGGCAGTCTATATTGCTAGATAGCCTTGAAAAATACGGAATGCCATTCAAAAATGACTCTTATAAATATTTAACATGTAAAAATGAAGACGAAGACACCTGTTGGCAATACATAATTTATCGAGGAGACGTGTCTAAACTTAACGAATGGAAAAGAAAATGCACAATATAATTAAAGGTATGTTTAGGATGTACAGCATAATCCCTGTACAGGTTATTGGTTTTTATGCCATTTACCTTCTATTTTCTGGTCAAGCTCCTAACTGGTGGTGGATAACATTTATCGTTGGTTATATTTGTATAATGATGTTAGGTATCTGTGCAGGTTATCATAGGCTATTCAGTCACAGGGGATATCAAACTAGTCCGTTAATGAAAAAATTAATACTTTGGTTCGCAACATTGTCTGGCCAAGGTAGTCCGATATTCTGGTGTGCTATCCATCGAGGTTATCATCATAGGTATACTGACAAAGAAGGAGACCCACACAGACCCGAAGATGGGTTTTGGCATAGTTATATTTTGTGGATGTTTAAAATTAAAAACGGTGATCACAACACCAAGTATATTGTTGATTTATTAAGAGATAAAGACATTCTCTTTTTTCATAAGCACTACAATTTAATTTTCTGTATTAGTCATATCTTAATTGCAACTATAAGTTTTGACCTATGGGTTTGGCTAGTAATATTACCGTCGTTTGTGACCAGTCATAGTTTTTCTTTACAAACAAGTCTTAATCATGCAAAGACCTACGGGTATAGAAATTATGCAACTAAAGATAATTCGGTAAATGTGTTATGGTTATTTCCATTAATATTAGGCGAGGCCTGGCATAATAATCATCACGGCGATGCTAAAAATGCAAACTATGGAAGTAAGCGTTGGTGGGAACTAGACCCTACGTATTGGTTAATTAAATTAATTAAGACGAAGGACTAGACTTGAGGAAGAGTATTCCTTCATACAAATCTCTTAAGGTTGCAGCGTTGACTGTCATCGGATGATCCATGTCTATTTCAATTTCAAATTCATCCTCACACGCTACAATGAGTTCTGTAAGACTTAGACTGTCAAGTTCTAAATCTTTACGCAAGGTCATATCGAGATTTACAGCAGGAATACCACTATATTTCTCAGTTATTTCTATAATTTTTTTTGCAATGTCATCCATAATTTTATAGGTAAGTATAACTATATATATCACTGAAAGCATATAAGGATTTAAAAATGGAAAAAGAATACAGAGTAGAAGACATCTTTGAAGATATCCCCGGCGATCCGGAAAATGTCATAATGAAAATTCCACCAGAAATACTGGAAAAAATGGGCTGGGGTGAAGGAACAGTTTTAGACGTTACATTGGAGGATGGTGCAATCAGCATTAAGAAGCATGGCTAAAAATTCAGAATTAATAGAGTTAACAGGCAGAGTCACAGAGGTATTACCAAATTCTACATTCAGAGTTAAAGTAGAGAATATGGAGCATGTTTTAATCTGTTACATAGGTGGCAAATTAAAACAACATAAAATTAAAGTAATTTTAGGAGATAACGTGAAGTTAGAAGTAAGCCCATATGATCTAACCAAAGGCAGAATAACCTTTAGGTTGTAAAATGAATTCCATACTTGAGCGTACATATGAAGTGTGTAACAACGTTCGAGGGAATAATCCTAGGATTTTTATTAGTTTCAAAAAACTCATAGGGCAACTGCGTAAAGAGTTTTTACAAAAAAACTTTGACGTAAAAATTACAATTAAAAAAGAAAAACATCTTATACAATCAGAATTTTATGTAATGGCATATTATGATAACGATGCTGATGACCAAGGTGATACATCAATAGAAATTGTAGTTCATCATAATTTTAGCAAAGATGAAATGTTTGGTAGACAACAAATTACAGAATTGCTAACAGAGATATATGATGCAACGGTCCATGAGCATAGGCATCAGCATCAGAGTAGATCTAGAAATTACAAAAGCTATAGTGAACATAGCCAAACTCCGTACAGTAAGTATTTGTCAGACCCAGACGAACTAGATGCTTATGCATTGAGTATAGCTATCGAATTACTTAGATCTGTAGGTGAACAAAAATCCAAAATTTATATGACTAGAATAAGCGTTTTGAGTAGACGCAGAAATGGATTTAAATATGCTAGTCCAAATCTAAATGCTTATATTAAATGCTTTGGTTTTAATTTTTTGGTTAGACGCTTGGCCAAAAAGATATACAAATATTTAGAAATACTTGACAAGCGATACATTTTCCTGTAAAATACAACTATGAAAATTGCAATCTGTTCTGACCTCCATTTAGAATTTGGAGACATTATACTTAAAAATGAAGAATCTGCGGATGTTCTAATCCTTGGCGGAGACATTCTAGTGGCTGCTGACTTTGGCAGACCTGACCCCTACAGCGTTCTTGAAACGGGTAAAAGAGATTCTCGCTACATGGATTTTATGAAGCGTTGTAGTTTCCAATTTCCACATGTTATTTTAGTCACAGGTAATCACGAACACTATCACGGTGACTTCCAAGAAACAATTCCAAAACTTAAAACCAGGTTTGGCGACTTAAAAAATGTTCATATACTTGACCAAAGTCAAGTAGTCATCGATGGAATTACCTTTATTGGTGGTACACTGTGGACTGATATGAACAAGGAAGATCCATTGACCATGCTTCATATCAAAGATATGATGAATGACTTTAGAACTGTTTATAACGGTACTATGCAACGTAAAGTTCCATTGTACAAAAAAGGCGAAGATGACAAATATGTCATCAATGAAAAAACTGGATTCTATATCGAAGAAGGTTTCAAATTCAAAGATGAGCCTAAAAAATTCACTCCTGCAGATGCAGTTAAGTATCATAAGGATATGGTTGAGTACATCCGATTGATGATTGAAGGTAAGTTTGATCAAAAGTTTGTAGTAGTAGGCCATCATGCACCCAGTCGCATGAGCACTCATGAAATGTACAAAGGTGAAACTTTAATGAACGGTGGTTATAGCAGTGAACTAGATGAATTCATTTTGGATCATCCTCAGATCAAACTATGGACACATGGTCACACTCATCATGAGTTTGACTATATGATCGGTAGCACTCGTGTTGTCTGTAATCCTAGAGGTTATGTGAACTACGAAGAAAGAGCAGATCGTTTTGAATTAAAATACGTGGAGGTATAATGGAAGAAATAAACAACACCAAAATTGACATAGCATCAGCTACTCAAATGACAGCACAAAATTTATATGAGCTTCTGATGGAATTGGCAGCACATATAAGAAAACTAGAGGCAGAAAATGCAGAGCTACGAAACAAAATCAATGAGTGAAGATGAGTTGAGCCAATTTAAACTTTGGCTCAACAGTCGTTTACAAACTGGAACTGTTACCGTAACTTTTACCAAAAAAGATGGTAATGAGCGTGTGATGAAATGCACAACAGATCCTGTTATGATTTTATTTAAAAACGCAGATCTATTAGAATCGAAATCAACACCCAGACACAGCGACACAGCCCTACCGGTTTATGATCTAGAAGTCGATGGGTGGAGAAGTTTTCGGTGGGATAGTATCAAACAAGTCAGCATAGAATCAGGAGAATATTTTGCCTACACTCAGCCGGCACAGTGATACCTGTACAGTAATTCAGGTTCCAGCTAATCGATCTACTCAGGCAGTAGTACACGAATTTATTGAGAATGACAGGTTAACTGTCATACTTAATAAGTCTGTTAAGATTGGTATGAAATGGAATGGGCGTGTCTATGAAGGCCGTGCAGCCGGTATGGATTTTGAAACTTCAGGGCCTACTATAACTAGGACTCAAACTACCCTAAGAGGTTAGTATGTCAAAAAAGAAGAAGATCAATATCTATGCTACTTACTTTGATACACTGGGTTTTGAATGGATCTTTGATGTCAGCGAATACGAGAAGAATAAGTTTTGGGGAAACCTAGGTGGGACATCAACGGTTGACTTCCCTATACCTAGATATGCTATACTTAGGGCTAGTGCTAACCCGCAACGTTTCCCTGAAATTTGGATTTTTGAAAGTGAAATGCCCATTGATGATCTTAAAATCTACAGTGAAGAACAACCTCAATTGCTAGTAGATTCTATTCGTAGACTAGGTCATTGTGTTTATTCTATTCCTAGAGAGAAAGAAGTAATTAAATGAAAATTGGATTAAGTTATAGTCGCTGTGTTAGAGATATCATCGAAGGTGTAGTCGACATCAAGGATGTATTAGTTATTATCTCGCGTACAGACTTTGATCCCCATGATGATGTTCAATGGCGAAGTATTTGGGAAGGGTATACTGACTACCACGGATTGAGTAATCCAGAATGGGCTAGATACTCAAACGAAGATGAAGATCGATTCCGTTCAGTAAGTATTGAACTTTGGGAAAGAGGTCTACTACACCAACCACGCAAGTTTGGCGCTCATCCTAGACGCCGTCCAGAAATTTGGTTAGAAGCAGTTCTACCAAATAGCGAGCTGGAGAATAATCCAGCGGCTAAAATGGCTTGGGAAAAGTTTCAAACTATCGCAGGATTAACCAATGTTGAATTAGATAAGGAATACAAATAATGTTTGATTGGTTTAAAAGTAGAGAGGAACGTATGAAAGACTACAATGTAGTTAAGTTTCCTGGAGCTGTTTCGCCACCGCCAAGTCCGCCACCTACAGTAGAGGAAGACTCAACTCCCTACTATACAATTGGACATACTAACAACAATCGTGTATTTTTTAAGATGGGCTATAGTACACTTACTATGAACAAAGAAGGTGTTCATAATTTAATCAAACAACTTGAATTATTTGCAGATCAACTAGACGAGGAAATTCCTAATGAGTAGTAGAGGTATTATAGCACAACAAGCTGACGAGGTTTGTGAAATGTGCGGCAAGGTAGACGAGTGCAGACCTTATGGTCCTAACGATGAGAACATCTGTTTCGACTGCGCTATGAAGGACGAAGAAACAGCCAAGCGTAAAATGAACGCTTATATTTTTGGAGATACAAGTAATGCCTAATCTAGTACCAATGGTCATTGAGACCGAAGCCCGCGGAGAACGTGCCTATGACATTTACAGTCGCTTGCTCAAAGACCGTATTGTTATACTGGACACAGATGTCAACGAACATTCAGCAAGTTTAATCGTAGCACAGCTACTCTTTTTAGAAAGTCAGGGAAATGAAGACATTAACTTTTTTATTAATAGCCCTGGCGGTGTTGTTACCGCTGGCCTCGCTATCTATGACACTATGCAGTTCATCAAACCAGATGTCAACACCATCGTTATGGGACAGGCTTGCTCAATGGGTAGTCTTCTTGCCACTGCTGGCAGTCCTGGCAAACGGAAAATTCTACCTAACGCACGTCATATGATTCATCAGCCCAGTGGTGGTGCTCGAGGGCAGGCTACAGATATGGAAATTCAAGTTGAAGAAATTCTTAAAATGAAGAAGAGCCTAACTGAAATCTATGTCAAACATAACAGCAAGGGCAAGACCTACGAGCAGTTTAGGAACGATATGGAACGTGATAAGTTTATGAGTGCAGAAGAGGCCCTGGAATACGGACTAGTTGACGAAATTATAACAAAACGCCCATAAAGTGCGTAGATAATGGTTGGCTATAGTACACTATAAATAGCTATGTCTAGGAGTGTGCTATGGCCCGTGAAGCATTTAATTGGTCTGCGTTAGACCGTTCGATGTTATACTCAATGCTTTACAAGCTCAAATCAGAGGTTGTGAACAAAAGATTAACCGTTGGCACAATAAACAAGTTGCTAAGCCAACACATCAAACAGCATATCCCAGTTAACGTAACTAGAAGCAGGCTTGCACCAGTTGGTAAGAAAGAGATCTGGATTGGTGGTGCATATTATTCTGATCTAGACAGGCTAAAAAGAAAACGTTTTATTGAAGTAGTATTCGCCTATCCTACAAATACTTCTACCATGCGGATAAGCAATTACCGCTGGGAACGTATGTGTCGGTTATTTGCAGACACTGTCTTGCACGAGATTATTCATGCTAGACAATACCGAGCCAGGAAATTCAAATCAATACCCGGCTATGAAAGCACGGCCTACTATGCTAGGACTCGCAAAGAACAAGAGTACTACGGACATCGTGATGAAATGGGCGCACATTCATTTAACCTAGCACAGGATATGATTGATAAATTTGGTTGGGATATCAAGTCTATCAAAACATATTTAGATTCAAAAGTTCCAAAACGAGCTCGTCCAAACGGTTGGGGTAGCTTTATGAAGGCATTCGAATATGACCACGATCATCCAAAAGTCTGCCAAATGAAGCGTAAGATACTGCATCAATTGGAGTATGCCTACAACGGTAAGCCATTTAAGACTTCAGATCACTTGACATATTGATAACTAGATTGTATAATACTAACATTAAATATTGTTAGGAATCAAAATGAGCGATCCTTGTTATCAAGTCATACGTGATTTAGAAGTTCACAATTTACGTACCAACAAAGAACAAATTATCCTGGCTCAGGCACAATCAGGTAACGATGAATTCTTTGACGGGTGCAGACTAGCACTTGATCCAATGATTACATTTGGACTTAAACAAATACCGGAGAAAATCGATGAAGACGGCCCTGGCCTCCATTATAACAATTTTAGCCTTATTATTAGCTGCCTTATCACTCGTGAGCTTACCGGAAACGCTGCTCGTGATGCCGTTGCTGAGATAATGCAAGAAGCCACTCGAGCGCAGTGGAATGACTGGTATCGTCGTATTCTTATCAAAGACCTACGATGTGGTGTAAGTGAAAAGACCATTAATAAAGTAGTAGAGAAGCAATGGCCTGACTATGCTGTTCCTGTCTTTGGATGTCAACTTGCACATGATAGTGCCAATCATGAAAGTAAAGTTTCAGGAGAAAAACTAATTGAAGTTAAGCTAGACGGGGTAAGAGTTATTACGATTGTCTATCCAGATAATCGTGTTAATATGTTTTCTAGAAACGGCAAAGAACTAGTAAACTTTCCACATATTATCGAGCAGTTTAAAAAGACCACTGATATTTTTAAAGAGCCTATGGTATTTGATGGCGAGATTATGAGTAATAGTTTCCAAGATTTAATGAAGCAGGTGCACCGGAAAACCAATGTACAGGCCGATGATGCCGTATTACACTTGTTTGATATGATTCCATTGTTTGCATTTGAGGCAGGTCGTTGGAATAAAAGTCAAATTAAAAGAAGCAAAAAACTGGTAGATTGGAAAAAAGAGTGGGAATTACAAACTCCTAGTATTGAGATTGTTGGACAGGAGATGGTAAATCTTGACACTGAAGCCGGACTTAAAAGATTCAAAGAAATCAACGAACAGGCCATTGCCGGTGGATACGAAGGTATCATGCTTAAAGATCCCAATGCTCCTTACGAATGTAAACGTACAGCAAGTTGGCTCAAACTCAAACCATTTATCGAAGTAAGTCTTACAGTGTTAAGTACAGAAGAAGGTACTGGTAAAAATGTAGGTAAGATGGGTGCATTGGTCTGTGAAGGAGTTGACGATGGGAAAGCTATTCGGGTTAATGTTGGTAGTGGCTTTACTGATGAACAGCGTGATGAATTTTGGTCATGCAAGGTCGACGGCCAGGTCGTTGAAATTAGAGCAGATGCAATAACACAAAATCAAGATGGTACTTACTCATTAAGATTTCCTCGATTTAAAGGATTCAGGGGATTTGAACAAGGAGAAAAAATATGATTAAAGAAGGAACTTGTTGGACAGGTAGTAGCGGAAATGTATTTTTAGTTCTTAAAAGAGTTGAGTTAGATGGTCACATTTGGATATATTATCGAGACTGCCACAACGGAGAAGACGAAGTACGAGAATACAGTTGCTATGAAGAAAGCTTCTTAGAAAGATTTCACGAATTACCCGAATGCCCAAAATGAAGATTGTACGAACAGAAAGTAATATAAGGACCATACGCCCAGGAGATCACAGATTTATGCTCAATGACGGTATGATTATTTGTCCTAGAGCAGGATTTGAAATTGCTATGGAATGTCCTCGTAACTACAAAGAGATTATACAAGAGTGTGTTACAATGGGTTGGCTAAAACCTGTGGCTCATACTTATGGAAAAGAATTAACAATGGATGCAATGAGATGACAAACCCTTTTAGAGATCAAGAAAAATTCATGCGAGCCTGCGACCAAAGCGTCGAAGGTTTTAACAAAGACCAATTTGCACTTTACTTTAATTTAATTAAAGAAGAATTGGAAGAATTGGAAGTTGCGTATTCAGCAGGTGATAATGTAGAAATGCTAGATGCATTGCTAGATATTGTTGTGGTTACAATCGGTGCTGCCCATAGTATGGGTGCAGACAGTGAAGGCGCATGGAAAGAAGTTATGTCAACTAACTTTGCTAAGATCGACAAGGAAACAGGTAAGGTACGTAAACGTGAGGACGGTAAAGTTCTTAAACCAATTGGATGGACTCCTCCTAATCTAGTACCGTTTTTAAGGAAAGAATGATGCGTAATAATTATTGGTCATGTACAAAATTTGCAGACTGGATTCGTGGTACTGCAAAACCTAAAATGGGCACTGCTGACGATTGGGATGAGTGGACTACCACTGCTAAGATGAAGCATAACTTCCGCTACTGGTTAGCAGAAGAAGGATTAGACTATATACAAAATGCTATCTACTACATTCCTGACCGAATTTATGCGGTCAAATATTACATCAATAATCGTTGGATATCTCATACTCACGCTCTCACTGCCCATAGTTCTCTTATATCTAAAGGACAGTGGTGCGATGTTGGTAACCGCTTTCTTCCTTGCCTTTTCAGCGAGCTTGTGGATTTTGTTGAAGTAGAACTTGCATGGTGGCACTTGATTTGGGAAGGTCCGGAAAAACGCAAGAAGTATAATGCGCCTTGGTGGCGATTTGGTTGGTGGAACATGCGACTCTGGCGTTGCCCGCAAGCGGGACTAGACAACCTTGAATGGCAACGTAAACTTGTTTGGGAAGAAGATCACTGTGCTCCAGGAAGTCCAAATATCGGTAAACCTACTGATCAGGCTATTGCCGCACAAGAAATACTAGACTTATACACTTGGTGGAAGGAAGTTTATTTAAAGCGTCCTGACCCACATGATGCCAGCGGATGGAGTGCCTACTGTGAAGCTACTCGTGCAGAGCATGGCGGTAGTCTATGGGGTAGTCTGCGCGAGACTAAGAATACAAAATTAAAAAAACAAGGCGACAAGGCAATAAAACTTCTACGCAAAATTGAAGCCGACTATGAAAAAGAAGATACTGAAATGATGATTCGTCTAATCAAAGTTCGCAATAGCCTATGGACCTAACATGCAAAAGTATGTTGTCGGCCTAGGCTGTAGCTGGACTCAAGGCCAAGGCGGATATCCTCAAGAAATTTGGAACAAGTATAATGGTCGTATAAATCTCAGTGGCGGCGAGGACCAACACTTGAGAGTATACGAGCACGAAAATAGTTGGGTTAATCTGCTATGTCGAAATTATCTCAATGATCATATACCTATAAACCTTGGTGTACGTGGCTGCGGCAATCGTGGCGCTGTAAAACAATTATATTTTAGTAATATTGATTGGTCACAAGGGTCCGGCTATATTATTCTAATGCTAACTGGTCTGGATAGATTTGACTTCTTACGTGAAGACTTATTAAAGCCCAATAATACATACCATCACTACAAGTACAATACTATTTGGCCTGTCGCATCTTCGGATAATGAACTATGGCGGGGCTATGCAAAAGCATGGTCTGAACAGGTTGTGGCACACGAAACAATGTTAGCCATGTTAGAGCTAGAGAATTTTTGTAAACTATACAATTATAAACTTGTTATAGCAAATGGTTTTAATACTGTAGAGTTAGATACTCACATGGACGAATATGTTTCTCCATTAAGCAAAAAATTTAATTGGCAATCATATCTACATAGCAGTACTGATTATGCGGCGATGATTGAAAAGCTAATAAAATTAGATAACGAAATAAATTTTAAAGATTGGAAAGACTTTTACACCAAATATGAAAAGTTTGATTATCCAAAACAGTATCTTACTAACTGTTCTCATCCTACTATTGAAGGATATAAGATTATTGCCAACGAGCTTTATAATTTTATATCTTTGTCAACGTAACAGCAACCTAAAGCGTTATATGTATGTAGGAAATATTCTACATAATCTAAGGGAAATTAAATGAAATTTTTTATTTTTAGTGTTGTAAGTCTTTTTGTCACTGTTGCACTTGCGGTTGAGTCTCAACAGGTACTAACATCTACTAAATTTAAAAAAGAAACAGTGGGATCTTACAAGGTTCCCCAATCTCGAGCATTAAAAAGGCTCCAAAAACAACTAGCGCAAGTCCAAAATCCAAGTCAAATGAACGACGAAGACGATGACGGATACAACGATAACACTGATATCTATGTGTCGTACCGACGTCCTGAACTAGTAGATGACACTAATAGTCAAGACGATACCGAGCTTTCTCCCTATGTTACGATTAGATTAGCACTAGCAAGAGCTAAAGCCCTGGCACGATATCGAGAAATTTGGAGCTAACACTCCTAAATTTTTTTAAGGTCATTATATTATCAGATAATTAGTGTATGACCTCCAAACAAAGAATTATAGAAATAAAAGATATAACTGATCAAGTAAGCCCTACTTTTTGTTTGGCTAAATGGCATCACACCACAATATACTTGCAAACTGGTGAAACCCACAGTTGTTATCATCCAGCACCACATAAAATTCCTCTAGAAGAGATTAAAACTAATCCTAGTGCTATTCACAACACTATCGAAAAGAAACAGCAACGTGCAGAAATGCTAGTCGGTGAAAAACCAAAAGGTTGTCAATATTGTTGGAATATTGAAGCATTAGGTGATGACTATATCAGTGATCGACACGATAGAAATGCTAGTATATACAAACCTGATAGACTACAAGAAATAGTTGCCGAAGGACCTAATTTTAATGTTAATCCTGAATATGTAGAAATAAGTTTTGGTAATGAATGTAATTTCAAATGTGGATACTGCCATCCAAAAGCTTCTAGCAGTTACTACAAAGAAATCAAAGAATACGGTGCATACCCTGTTAATAATCATCGATTCACAGTAGACGGTCTTTTTGTCTATGAAGAAGAAACTAATCCTTATGTCGCAGCTTGGTGGAGATGGTGGCCCACCCTACGTAAATCTTTAAACATTTTAAGAATTACAGGTGGTGAACCTTTACTTCAAAAAAATACTTTTTTACTATTAGATAATTTAGATAGATATCCTCTGCCTAATTTAGAAGTTAATATTAATAGTAATTTAGGAGTAAAGCCTATACTTGTTGAAAGACTAGCCGAAAAAGTTAAAAAATTAAGAGACGAACAAAAAATAAAAAACTTTAAACTTTTTTCCAGTATTGACACCTGGGGCGAACGAGCAGAATATATAAGAACAGGATTAGATTTAACTGTATGGGAAAATAATCTAGATAGTTATCTAACCAAGACTGGCAATCCGATTACTTTTATGATTACGTTTAATATCTTAAGTGTTACAAGTTTTAAAAGTTTATTAGAAAAAATACTTGAATGGAGAAGAAAATATGATTGGTATCCTAATACTAATGAACATCGTGTTCGCTTTGATACTCCTTACTTAAAGGAGCCGTTGCAGTATGACATGAACATATTGCCAAAAGCAGAGTTTATGCCTTATATGCAGGATGCTTTAAATTTCATGGCGTCTAATGTTGACAATTCAGCTAGCGATAAATTCACCGACCTAGAATACGAGAAATTTCGAAGAGTGGTTAGCTACATGGAGACTACTATCTATTCAGATGAGAAAATTCGTGAAGGTCGTGCAGACTTTTATCGTTGGTTCACAGAGTATGATCGTCGGCGCGGTACAAATTTTATTACGACATTTCCTGAATTAGAAAACTTTTACAATTCTTGTAGAATCTAATGAATAAAATTAAGATGGCATACAATTGGATAGGTCCTCGTGGGCCTCTTCCTAATATCGAAATACCTAATATTTTAAATCTTGCCGATGTATCGGTTGGCGGAACTTTAACATCAAATAGGATTTGGATAGAAGGTATCTGGAATATTTTTAGAAACCATTTTGAATTAAGTCCTACTACTTGTATTCAAGATTATGATGTGTTTGTCTATCCACTGACACTTCAGTGGCGTATAAATTTTGATTCGTACTTTACTATAGGTGATGGAATTTTAGAATATTCTCATGTCAGTAACGATGTTTTGCACAAAATTAAACACGGCAATGGCTACATTTTAATAGATCATAGTCCGGAAGCATTTGTCTACGATAAACACCTTAGTGTAATACATTCGTATTTTTCATCTCACGATATCCCTTTACACAAAATAATTTATCTAACAGGATGTATGAATGTTGACGAAGTTTATAGTAGCTATTGCAATAGATACAATATACCTGACGATAAAAATTATCGGATAAAACTAGTATGTTATCCTTGTAGTATAGACACTGCATCAAAAGATATAGAAAATTTAACCGCTGAACCCGCATATGATGTAGATACTTTACCTAAGAAGATATTCCTAAGTTGGAATAGAAGACATAAAGCTCATAGAAATATGCTAGCAGTATTGTTTAATAAAAACAATTTATTAGATCAAAGTTATTTTAGTATGCCCAGAGAAGAACCAGAATTTCCAGATGTAAAGTTTGAAAACATCTTCCAGAGTCATTGGTTAGATTTTTTTAACTTAACTAAAAAAGATGTAATGGATCTGGTAAACAAACTACCATTAGTTGTTGATGGAAAGACTGCTATCAACGATATGATTAAAATTAATCAAAACTCATCAGAGAACTTTTACAAAGATAGTTTAATAAGCATTATAACAGAAACTAACTTCTTAGAAAATGAAATTTCAATGACAGAAAAGTCTATTAAACCTGTTAAAGAAAAACATCCTTTTATCATGGTAGGTGTAAAGGGTACACTAAAGGCATTTCACAACCTCGGCTATAAGACATTTAGTGACTTCTGGAGTGAGGAATACGATAATATAGATCACGGTTGGGAGCGCCTAGGTGAAATTATTCGAGTATGTAATGAAATCGCTCAGTGGGACAGTGCTAAAATTTTAGACTTTAAAAAGAAGGTTAAGCCTATTGTTGATCATAATTTTCAAATTGCTAAACAAGGTATCAGTGAACCGGCAGCAAATACGATAATAAAACATATTAAACAAAATAAATGATAGTATATTTCATCAGATGCTGGGATCAAGAAGTTATAGATTGTCCAGAAATTGTAGCTCAGAGAATAATAAATTATAATCCTGATAGAATAATTGTGTGGTGTGCTGAGGAATATGCCTACTACGAAATCTTTAATCCATTATTTGATCTGTTAGAAAAATGGGCACTAACTAATAATAAAATAGTTAATTTAATTACTACATTTAAAACTGGTGAAATAAGATCTTGGATATTAGCAGAAGGAACCTATGGCCTATTATACAACTTTATGTTTGCTCATAGACTTGCATATCCCGACAATCCTATTTTTATAGACGACAAATTTATATCTATCGATAAAGATGTTCCGCCTGACCAAATACAACCAACGAAATTGTTTACTTGCTATAATCATAATGCTCATAAAGAAAGAGGTTTAATGGTAGATTCCTTAGCTAGAGATAATTTAATAGACTTAGGCATTGTAAGTTTTCATTATCCAAATCAATACAACTGGAAATATCATACAGGGAAAAAATTAGTCGACGAACTAGATTATCAAATACTAGCAAAAGAGTACTCCCCCAACATGATACCAATAAATCAGAAGATTGCTTTTATGGACGTGGTAACAGAATCTAGATACGATTTTGAAGAATATTTTTTAACTGAAAAAACTCTTAAAAGTATTATGTTAGGCAGACCTTTTTTAGTATTAAGTTGTACAGGGTTTCATCAGTATCTAGTTGATCATTTACAACTTAAACTGTATGATGAAATTTTTGATTATAGTTTTGATAATAAAAATACTATCAAAGATCGAGTTGAAGGAATAATAACTAATTTGCATATTTTAAAAAAGTTTATTGGAAATACTGAAAAATTGAATCAACTTTATAATAAAATAAAACCAAAACTTATATACAATAGAAATAGAATAGAAGAAATATTTTCTAATAAAGATTTAGTTGTTCCAAAATCTTTTCAATTTTTAACAGAGAATAATGACATCACGATATTAGGTGCAGAGTATGCAGACTTTCCAGATTATATGAATAAAATGGGATGGTCAAATAACAAGTTAAATAAGTTATGACGCCCGAAGAAGCAAATGATAAACATCTAATGACCCTTAAAGCTATTGCTGAGTATGCCAAACCTGCTCAGCAAAAGAATGTTACTAGTGTGCAAATTGACTATGCAATTAGAAAAACTAAACTAATGCTGGTAATATTGCCTCAATGGGCAGCAGAGTTTCCGCCTTTTAACCTATGTAGACTTAGTGCCGTGGTTAAAGAAGCAGGGTACGAAAGTCGTATTATTGATGCTAATATAAAAGGTTATCAATATTACAAAAAGAACGTTGAAAATAAGATCAATTTTAAATTATGGGATCCTACAACTATATGGCGGTGGGTAGGTGACAATTATAAAGACATACACGGTTTAATCGAACCAGTACTCAATGAATGTCTCGAATCTATTATAGCATATAATCCTACTATTGTAGGATTTAGCATGTATCAAATGAACGAAGAGCCTACTAAATGGATGGCTCAAGAACTTAGAAAACGTATGCCCCATGTTAAGATAGCAGTAGGAGGCCCTAATGTGCAAAAAGGATACTTTATCAAATATCCCTACTATGACTACATAGTCAGCGGCGAAGGAGAAGAAGCTATCCTAACAATATTAGAAGAAATTGAAAGTGGGCTAGCCGGCAATGATCAAAAGCACTTAAGTCAACCAGAAGGACAAAGATTAAATCTTAACAATTTCCCAATGCCTGACTACGACACTATCGATTTTAATGAATATAAAATCCCCAACGGTGTGACTACAGAATTAAGCAGAGGCTGTATTGCCAAGTGTACATTCTGCGAAGAAACGCATTTTTGGAAGTATAGACAACGTCAGGCTATAGATGCGCTAACTGAAGTAGAATATCTCTACAATGAAAAGGGTACTACTGTTTTTTGGTTTATTGATAGCCTAGTCAATGGCAACTTAAAAGAACTTAGAGCATTTGCCAAAGGTGTAGTGGCCAAAGGACTAGACATTAAGTGGACAGGTTATGCTAGACATGATGGACGTATGGACTTAGAATACTTAAGAGACCTACATGCCAGTGGATGTATGATGCTAAACTACGGATCAGAAGCAGGCAGTCAAAACGTATTAGATGGCATGGCTAAAGGTGTTACTATTGCCGAAATGGAACAAAACTTTAGAGATGGTCATGCCATAGGTATTAAAGCAGCCACTAATTGGATTGTGGGATTCCCCACTGAAACTTATCAAGACTATGCAGATACTATGACAATGCTGTGGCGCATCAAAGACATGAGTGTACACAATATGAGCACTGGGGTAGGATTCTTCAACGGTCCCGAAACTATTGTGGGACAAAATCCAGAAAAGTTTAACATCTCAGATCACAAATATCTAGGGTATTGGATTAGTAAAGATTTTAAAAAGGGCGGTAGTCATTCACTCATGCGGGTAAAGTGTATGAGTATTTTTCTTGATCAAATTATAGGTAATAGAGGAATTAATTATCCTCATAGGCCCGCTCTTGCTAAAGATCATTATGCGATCAAATATATTAAGCCTAATATCGAAAAAGAAATCACCTACGAAAAATTCGACTACAATATAATTAAAACTAATATTAATCCTTATGCTGATAGTCTAGTAAATGAAATATGGCCGTTATTAAGAATGTTATGGAAAACACGAGGCGGGTACACTGCTACTATTAAGTTTAGTCCCGAATTAGATGATGTAGAATTTGGCCGTCACTTTGGTACAGGTCTTTATACTGCTGAGTTTAAATTTACTATTTTAGAACGAGGAAACTGGGCGGCTGACTTCAAATATAAATTTGTGCAAAACGTCGAACCCGATCCTTATAGAACATCTGATAGATGGGGTGCGTTCTTTGCACAGGATTATAGTAAGATGGAGGGCAATCCTGCTGCCCGTGCAAGACAACTGGCAAAGCCTACATGGGGCAATGACGGACGTAACGAAAGTGAATTTAATCAGCTAATTGAAGAAGAAAAAAAATTAAATCGAACAGTTGATTTTAGTTTTGAATATGAATGGAAAGATACTGGCGACTGGAGTAACTATAAACAATATGAAATTGGATTGCCTGGTGAAAATGTTATAAAAGTAGAAGAACATCCATTAATCTTCAAACCTCTTATAAAACTTTAAGATTAGTATTAATCTTAAACCACTTTGTTATATGATGATTATGCGCTAGAACTTCAGACATTTCATTATATATCTCTTGTAGTTCGTCAATAGACTTCCTGTCAATAAAATCAATAACGTCTAATATCTTTAACATACGTAGTTCGTGATTTTCTTCTTGATCATAACTTTCATCCCACCAACGATCAAATGTTTTGAACCCAAAAGTTTTAAGATATTCTAGGCTGTAGGGAGGAGCTACAAGAATCAATGGTAATTTTGCTCTTAACGGATTTAAGGTCTTTTCACTAATATTAGCAAATGGTTGGGCAAACCTTGTTTCATTAATTACTGCACAAAAAGCTTCTCCATAACTGTTAATAAACTGATCCGAAATACTAGGTCCAATATCTCCAGGAATATGTACTGAATTAAATTTATCTACTATGACCGGATCAGTATCCTGGTCAATTCTTAGTTCACCTCTTTCTAAAATAGAAGATCCATTTATTAATTTAATAAATCTTAAAGGATCTAATAATTCGATTCGATTGAGGTCAAACCAAACATTTTCTCTAAGTTTATCAAACTCACATTTAATATGCCAACTATAATTGCCTTCTATGTTAGCTAGATAGGACATAGAGATATGTCTATGAGTTGCATATCTCCAATTTGAGCACCAGAACTTTTTAGACAAGTTATGTTTAACAGTATTATACTTAGGAGCATGATTTAAACTCCTTAAGAAGATATCAAAACAATTTAATTTTAAATTTGGATATTGATCTTGTATTAGTTGTATTCTGTATTCGCAGGTAAAGACATTGATAATTTTAAGATTATGTTTGATTCTAAAGTTTTCAACACTGTCTAACTCATCACTTGTTATATTAGAGATGTCCTCGTCACCTTTAAATTCACTGTAAAAAGACCTATTATGGAATTCATCAGATGATAATTTAAAGCATAATGGCTCAAAGAAATACACATCTAACTCGGATAGGTCCGAGTTAAATTCTAAATTATTAAACTCATTAACAAAGTTAGTGCCAGTGTAGATGAAGGACGGATTTTTAATTTTTTTAAAAAAATGTAACCTTAATTGTGATAGAGATAAAAACCCTAAGTGATCTTCTCGACCAGGAACATTTAGCCAATAGAGTCCTGGTTCATATTCTAGATTCATGATTGTCTAACTAGATCAAGTGTAACACAATGGAAACATCCGCCCAGTGTTCTGCTGTGACGCATGGGGAGCATGGCACATTCTATTCCATACTTTTCTAATTCTATTCGAAGATTATGCTGATGTTCTTCAACTATAACAAGAGTGGGACTAACACTTAACAAATTCACATTAATCCATTTAGATGAATTACACCATCCAGGATAGTGTCCTATATCAACAGGCTCCGGAGCAAATATAACATCCCAGTCTTGAAATGCTTTGGGTAACATGTCTTTACTTTTAACTCTGCTAGGATTTACTAACATAAGTCCTTCTCTTAAGAACGCCACAGTGCTATCAATATGCATGTAACTGTAAACATTTTCTAACGTGTGAACAGGAACTCCTAATAGTTCTTGCAAATATCTAGCACCATAGTGATTTCCGCTGTTAGAAACTAGATACATAAGTTTATCATTCGCCCGAATAACATTAGCTGCGTCAAATTTTGGATGATGATTTTTTAAGGCTAACACATCGGGATCGCCGAGGCAGTCTAAGTTATACATATCATCTCCTTGATAATTAGGAATTACATGTATATTTTCTAAGTGTTCAGCATAGGCCAAATACTCATTCTCTCTAGCACGGAGGCTCATTGGGGCTACAACAGCTTTGTTACCATAGGCTATTACTGTATCCCGTGGGCAGTAGTTATAGTACTTTACCGGTTCTCTACGTGGTCGTACAACTTCTACTCCACATGACTTTAGAAAATTGCTTAATGTTTCTAAGTCTGCGTTAGCTTCATCTATAACTTGCTTTGGATACTGCCCTTGATTAATTGTAGATTCATCTTTTACATCGGCATAGTTTACAGTCCGTAGACTAATGTCCAATGGAGGAATGGTAGCATAATCTGCTACTCCTACAACTACTTTTTTAAGGGGATCCCATTCATTTGTAACGTTCATTTTAAAATCCAAAGTGTTTTGTTCCTAAACTCGGTCCTGCCTTTGGTAACTCAAAAGGCATTTTATATTTTTTATTAATAATGTTTTGAAATAATATTTTTCTTGATACTATGTCAGTTTTCTTTTTTGATAATAGAATTTCTTTAATATCATCTTGTATATTCTTGCAAAGTGTTTCAGTAGAATCTTTTAATGTAAGACCTAACGCAGGATATATATTTTCTTTTAGATACTGTAGATGTTGTAATATATCAGGATGTTTATCATCGTGGATAAGATTATTGAACGATTTGCTAGTATCATAAACAAATATATTATTTAAATTTAGATATGGAGAATAAAAATCTAACATATTATTTTGATATTCTGAAAATATTCTTTGCTCATGCTCATCCATTCTTGGATGTGTAATATGTCCTTGAAAATTTATTTTGAACATCTCATTGGCAGCAATGATAGATGTAGAATTTTTTATAATATCATTTTCCAGTGACCAATACTTTTTAACAAATTTTTCTCCGTAGATCCCGTCATGAAAAACATTTCCTACGCCCTGCCAAAAATTATCTTTATACCTATCTTCTCTATTCCAATGACTCCATAACACAATAATTAGATCATCTTGTGTAAATTGATTACGTAAGTTACATTCGACTAGCCTATAAAAGATACCCACATTTCCTAGACCGCTTACGCCCCAATTTTCAAAAGGTATATCTAAATCCCATGACATAATGTCTGCCCAGGTAGGATAATACCAGCTAGTAAAACTACATCCAAACGTAAAAAGACGTTTTTTCATTATTAGAATCCTACTGGCCGTCTGTATGACAAATTATGTTTTTGTTGAATCATAGAAGATATTATAGGATATAGATCTTTATCATAGGGTAAAGGACATATTTTTTTAATGTCGTTATGTATATCTTCACATATATGAACTGTATTAAAATTAATTTCTAAATTTAAATCAAGATATATTTGATTTCTTAAAAAGTTTAAGTGGTGTATAACAGTAGGATGATCATCATATTTGTAAGTATCGAATGCTTCAAGTGCGTTATACTGGAAAGAAGTATGATTAGGAATAAATTCTTTGTAAAAATTAAATAAAAATTGTTCTCTGTCTGTTAAAAGTTTTTTATCTTTTTCGTTTTCAAAGTTTAACAAAGGTGTTATGTTACTTTGAAAATTAATTTTATACATTTTATTTGCAGATATTATTGCCGTAGAATTTTTAATAATATCATTATCTAATGACCAATGCTTATTAATAAATTTACTATCATAGTATTGTTCAGAAAAAATATTTCCATGTGCCTGCCAGTGCCTTCGATAACGATCTTCTCTCTGCCAACTAGTCCATAGTACAACTATTAAATCATCTTCAGTGAACTTGTTTTTCAAATCACACTCAACCATCCTGTGAAATATTCCAACGTTACCTAGTCCACTAATACCCCAGTTTTCACTAGGTATGCCTAGATCCCAGGCCATTATATCAGCCCAGGTTGGCCAACCAAACCTTGTAAAACTACAACCAAAAGTAAAAAGTCTTTTATACATTAAACACTTTCATTCTAGGCAAATACGGATAATCTTGGTATCCCCATAATCGAGGTATTGAATTTATAGCAGCGGGTAATTTTTCTAAACCTACTTGTGCAGTTTCAGGAGTCATATAATAATGATAGCCTATTGTATCAATGTCTTGTTCTGCCCATGGTTTATCTAAAGTTCTTCCATCATAACTCATTTTTTTGAGAGTAGTGTATGCGTGATGATCATCAGTTAATATTGCTCCGCCGCGAGTAAGGTTGAGATGTTTCTTATATTGAAAACTTAAACACATTAAAGTATTAGGAATATAACCTTTTTCTTTCCAATAGACTGCGGCATCTATAATATTTGTATTACCAAGATAATAGTAGTCCTGCCATTTAACTTCTTCAAATGCCCATTTAATACCTAACTTTTCAAATGTAAATGGCAAAGAAACATAGGTCTGTGCAGGACAAGTAGCTGCTAGTACCTTAGTATATCGCAGAGATAATTCTATAGCATGGGTGCAACAGTCTACAGCCACAGCAAATGTGGAGCCATAAAATTTAGCAATGGCTTCTTCAAACTCTTCAACTTTATTAAACATTTTTTGTAAAGGTAATTTGTGCAGTATATCTAGGTTCGATTCCTATGTTAGCTGCTAGATGAGGTGTGTCATATTGCCATATAACATAATCACCGGCAGACCATTTAGTAAAAGGTGTATCGTCAACTTCTAATATATGTCCCGACTTCCAATCTTCTAAAAACACAATCGCTCTATAAATTGTTGTTGGATCTGTTATGTTATGAACATTTATATAAGTTTTATAGGAGTCGCTGTGACGGGGTAGCAGGTCGCCAGTACCCATTTTAAGAAAATTAACGCCGACGTTTACTCCACCAAATAGTGTAAAGAATGGAGTGGCCCAATCGGGCATAACATTTTTCATATCATAAATTCCGCCCACTGAGTCTCTTTCAGAATATCCTAAAGATTTCCAAAGTTCTAAATCGTTAGGATTATTAAATTGTGCATCTCGATATGTAAGTAGGGTATGTTTATTACCCCAAAATGGTTTAATCAGACCCGTCTCAAACAAAATATCTCTCCAATAAATATGCTACTATTATTTATTTGAGGTATCTATGGAAATTGGTTTTATTGGGCTTGGAAAGTTAGGACTACCTTGTGCAGAAGCCATGTCTAAGAAAGGACATAGTGTCAAGGGATTCGACCTCGAGAGCATGGCAAGTAACACAATTACCATTGTAAATTCAATTCGAGACTGTGTTAGAGGAGCAGACATTGTTTTTATTGCAGTTCCTACACCACACGATAATCGATACGACGGGAAAACACCCACCGCACACTTAGAACCAAAAGACTTCAGCTACGACATTGTTAAAGACTGCATAGTAAAAGCAAACGAAAACATGTATAAAGATCAACTATTGGTTCTCATTTCAACAGTGCTTCCTGGTACTATTCGAAATGAACTTGCTCATCTAGTAACGCATACTCGATTTATCTATAATCCTTACTTAATTGCAATGGGCAGTGTATCATGGGATATGGTTAATCCAGAAATGGTTATTATAGGTACTAGAGATGGTGACTTAACAGGTGACGCTAAACACCTGATAGATTTCTATAAGACTATCATGGAGAATGATCCGCGATACGAAGTAGGTACTTGGGACGAGTGTGAGTGTATTAAAATATTTTATAACACTTTTATCAGTGCCAAAATCGGATTAGTAAATATGATACAAGATGTTGCTGTTAAGCAAGGAAATATTGATGTAGATGTTGTAACCAATGCTTTGGAAAAATCAACTATGCGTATTACAGGTCCGCAGTATATGACTGCTGGCATGGGCGATGGAGGGGCTTGCCATCCTAGAGATAACATTGCACTAAGATACATGGCACAAAAGTTAGATTTAGGTTACGACCTGTTTAGTAGCATTATGAATGCCCGTGAAATGCAAGCGATGAATCTAGCCTTAGAGTTAGTTAAACATGCCAAAGAAAACGAAATGAGTATTTTTATTCACGGTAAGGCCTACAAACCCGATGTTGAATATTGCGATGGTAGCTATAGTTTACTAGTGGGCTATTACTGTGAGACATTTGGACACGTTCCTACCTATGTAGATCCGTTAACCGGTGACAATGTTGATACTGCCTACGGTGTTGTATTGCTAGCACACAATAAAAAAATTACCTATAAGTACAAAGGTGATAAACAAATACAACATTTATATTGTAAAATTTCTCCGGGGTCTATTGTTGTAGATCCTTGGAGAACATATTCTAATCCAGATGTGAAAGTTATCCACTATGGGAATACTAGGTTAAGTAAATGAAAATTGTAGTTGTCACAGGGGGATTTGATCCCTTACATTCCGGACATATTTCCTACTTTGAAGCTGCTAAACGTTTAGGAAATAAACTAGTTGTAGGACTAAATTCAGATGCCTGGCTCACACGTAAGAAAGGTCGTGCATTTATGCCCTTTCGTGAACGACAACAGATTATACAAAGTCTTCATATGGTAGACATGGTAATAGACTTTGACGACACAGACGGCACTGCCTGTGATGCTATTTCTAAAGTTCGTCTACACTATCCAATGAAATATGTAAAAGTAATCTTTGCCAACGGCGGAGATCGTACAGCAGATAACATACCTGAAATGATTATGCCAGATGTTGAATTTGTATTTGGAATTGGCGGAGAAAATAAAATGAACTCAAGCAGTTGGATATTAGAAGAATGGCGATCACCTAAAACAGAACGCCCCTGGGGATATTATCGAGTAATACACGATGTTCCGGGTACAAAGGTCAAGGAGCTTACAGTAATGCCAGGTAAAAGTTTAAGTCTACAGCGTCATAAAAATAGACACGAACTTTGGCATGTGTCTGAAGGTAAGTGTGCTGTCGAACAGCGTATGTCCAGCGGCTATGCATTACCTACTATCGAATTAAAAAAATACAGTCAACTGGTTATACCACTAAATGATTGGCATAGAATTTACAATCCTTTTGAGGAACCTTGTAAAATTATTGAAATACAATACGGTGAGTCTTGTGATGAAGAAGATATCGAGAGACTTTAATTAAAGCTATATAATACAAAGGACTATTAACATGCAAAAAATTCTTATTACAGGACTGTCGGGATTCATTGGCGGCTACCTTAAAGACAGACTAGAACCAAAATATCAAATTTTTGATTTGGATCGAGATCTCTTAGACAAAGAAGGAATTGATCAGCGTCTTCAAGAAGTTGATCCTGATTTTATTATTCATTTGGCTGCAAGAACTGAAGTAGAAAAAAGTTTCTACGAACAAACAAGTTTCAGTAGTGTCAACTATGTCGGTACTGTAAACATGATCGAATCAGCTAGACACTTAAAAAATCTAAAACTGTTTGTCTTTAGCTCTACTATGGAAACCTATGGTTGGCAACCCGAAAGCGATCTAATTCGTGATGACAAAGAGTACACACTACCAGTATTCACAGAAGAAACTAAACAACATCCAAATGCTCCTTATGCTGTGGCTAAAGTAGGTTGTGAGTTATATCTGGAGTATGCACAACGTTCATTCAACTTTCCATTCTGTGCATTTAGACAGACTAACAGTTATGGGCGTAAGGACAATGACTTTTTTGTAGTAGAACAAATTATTTCACAGATGTTAAAAAATCCTAACGAGATTAATCTAGGCTACGGAGAACCATATCGTAACTTCCTTTGGATTGACGATCTAATCAGCTTATACGAAACTGTTATTGAAAAACATGAACAAGCACGTGGAGAGATTTTCTGTACAGGTCCTGCTAATGCTCTTAAAATTAAAGATCTTGTTGACAAGATAGCCAAAAAAATTGGCTGGAATGGGCAGGTCAATTGGAACACTAAACCAAAAAGAGATGGCGAAATTTGGGTGTTAAACTCTAGCCCTGCCAAAGCAGAACGCTTGCTAGGTTGGAAACCAAAAATGGATCTAGACACAGGGTTGGATCTTACTATTCAAATTTGGCGTGATAAACTGCTAGCCAAAAAAGATTGACATCTTAGTCAATTGGTGTTATAATACAAGTATTGTTTAACACACAGGAGCAGAAATTGGCAAAAACAGCAGGTAAAACCAAAGTGGCTACTAAGGCTAGTAGCCCACGAGGCAAACGAGATTACAGCCCAGAGTGGACAGGACAAGAAACTTGGGACGGTGACCTGTTTACCAAAAAGTTTCGAGAGGCCATGCAGTACTACAATTTTGAGTATTCTGGCAAGGATCTTAAACCTCAAGTAGTGCGTTGGATGACCAGTGCTGGTGTTAACAAAACACTTATAGAAGCTTACAAAAAAACTAGAGATAATCGTAGTGGTGTTACCATGGGTGCTATTGCCAGTTGCCTGCTCAAAGGTATGCCAGATAGCCGTCCAGACTTCAACCAAGGGCGCAGTACAGTGGCATGGTTAATGAATGCCGTCGAAGAAGTTATTCTAGCAGGAAAACATGATAAGGTTGATGACGAAGTTGTAGAAGTCAAACCTATCATTAACCAGCCTAGCATACAGGATCGTGTGCGCGAATCTGCTCTGCGTATGACTGAAGAAATTGAAAATGCCATTGAAAGTTTTGGTATAGATCCAGAGTCTTTTGATCCAAAGGCCTTTAAAGTATTGAATTTACTCAAAGCACAAGAAGCCAAGGCTGCTCATGCTCGTGTCATTAGAGATTTCTACGCAAAAAATCTAAATGAACTTTTGGAACTAGCCAGCGGTACTAAAGATAGTCAATTAGTCGAAGCCTATAGTCATCTAACCAAACGACAGGTGCGTAACCTAATTGACTTTTACAAAGAAATTCAAACTGCCTGTACCATGTTGATGGAAGAAAGCAAGGTCAACAGAAAACCACGCAAGACTAAAGTTGTACCTAAAGATAAAATTGTTGCTAAACTCAAATATTTGAAAACAAATGAGCCGTTGAAACTGGTCAGTATCAACCCTGCCGATATCATTGGCAGCAAGGAACTGTGGGTGTATAATACAAAGACTCGCAAGTTAGGAAGATATGTGGCGGCGGATTATCAAGAATTAGGTGTTAAAGGCACTTCAATTACAGGCTTCTCCGAAATGCAAAGTATCTGTAAAACCTTGCGTAAACCAGAAGATAAATTAAAAGAATTTAAGAGTGCAGGTAAAGTGGCACTACGTAAGTTCTTAGACGACATAAATGCAACAGACACCAAAATGAATGGACGCATTAATGAGGAAACTATCTTACTTAAGGTAGCTTAAGATAAGTACGTACAGCGGTCTCAGGCATTCACCCCGCTATAGAAATTCTGCATGCCATTGCTAATCTAAAGGAGATAACAATGGCAAGATCATCAACACTTGAGTTAATTAAAAATCTGGAAGAAAATCTTCCTTATAGAGGTCCTGTTACATACAAATATACCAGTACCAAAGAATATCATGACGCATTTCCATGTGCATATAGGCAATGGAGGGCCGACAGCCACTGTAACCTAATACATGGTTATAGTTTTTCAATGAAGTTTTATTTTGGTACAAACGATTTAGATGTGCGTAATTGGGCGGCTGACTATGGCGGACTAAAGGAACTTAAGTCTGTATTAGAAAGTCAATTTGATCATACACTTTTAGTAAGTCAGGACGACCCAGAATTCGATACGTTCTTATTGTTACAGGAAAAGAAACTGGCTAAACTTACCATATTACCCCGAGTAGGTTGTGAAGGCCTAGCAGACATGCTGTACAAGTATGTTAACGGTGTTTACATTCCTGACTACTGGGGTCCAGGTGAAGCCGAACGTCTATGGTGCTATCGTGTCGAAGTGCGTGAAACCCAAAGTAATATGGCTTTCCGTGAAGGTCATAGAGAGTGGAATGAAGAACTAATTTAACACCGTTTAACTAGAAAACTATGGACATAGATGTTATAATACACTATGTCCATTTTTATTGATTGTACACATGACTAAACGTATTGGTTTTGCCTGCAAATGGATCGATCATCCAGAACAGGTCGACGGCATTAAAGCAAAAGATGACGCCAAAAAGTATAATACTGGCTCCACTACTGTGGCTTGGTTAAATAGACAAAGCAAAGATGTGGCAGTTGAAAAGCTATGGACATTGGCCAAAGATAACATTGAATCCACACGTTTGCTAGTTGAACGTGTAGGAGCACTCAATGAAAATCTTAGAATGGTACGACTGTCAAGTGATATACTTCCTGTCTACACTGAGCCAACTTGGAGCTGGTTTTGGAGGCTTCCCGATGTACGAGACTATTGCCAAAGAGCATTTCAGCAGGTGGGAGATGTGGCTCGCAAGAACAATGTACGCCTGTCTATGCATCCCGGCCAGTTTACTGTTTTGGCAAGTGCTAGTGAAGGTATAGTAGAACGTAGTATTGAGGAGTTTGAATATCATGCGGATATGGCGAGATATATGGGCTATGGCAAAACATTTCAAGATTTCAAAATCAATGTGCATATCAGTGGACGACAGGGTCCTGAAGGTATTCGTAAAGCCTATACCCGACTCTCGCCAGAAGCACGTAATTGTATTACTGTCGAGAATGAAGAAAATTCATGGGGCCTAGATGATTGTCTCAGCCTTGGCGATATTATACCTACTGTACTTGACATCCATCATCATTGGATTCGAGAAGGTGAATATATTGATCCAACAGATGATCGTGTTAAAATGGTTGTTGATAGTTGGCGTGGTCTTCGTCCTACTATGCATTACAGTGTTAGCCGTGAAGATGTACTCGTTAACCATGACACTAACAATCGCCCAGAGTTGGGATCTTTGCTTATAGAAGGCTACAAAAAGCAAAAACTTAGAGCACACTCAGATTTCTATTGGAACTCAACAGTAAATGAGTGGGCACTAAGTTTTCTAGGTACACATGATATCATGTGTGAATCAAAAGGTAAAAATCTTGCTAGTTTTGCTCTGTATGAGCAAGGCAAAAATTTAGGCCTTCTTTGATTTAGTTGTCTTTTTGGCAGCAGTTTTCTTAACAGCAGCTTTGGCCTTAGTAGCAGTTTTTTTGACTTCTTCAACTACTACTTCTGCGGCTGCTACAGCATCTTTAGTATCAACTTTTCCGTCTTTGTTTACATCTAAAACATTAGGTGTATCTGACTTTTTTTGATTCATATAAACTGCTACTGCAAGTCCAACGACAATAATTGCTAAAATAATTTCCATGATTATCTCCTTGTAGGATATTTAGTGTTAAATATAGCATGACTTATAATTTTATTAAATGGAGCACACTGCAAGAATCGAATGAGCCAAAAACTCTAACACAGGCTACTTTAAACTATAAACGAGATGATCTCGAACCCAGCATCTCAGAAGTGACTATGAACTATCACTTTGGTAAACTATACAAAGCCTATGTTGATCGTTATAATGCAAGCGAAGGAGATCCTAATTTCAATGAAGCAGGCGCTTTCTTACACAATATATACTTTACACAGTTCAAAAAGCCACAGGGGTCGAACGACCCATTTGGAAATTCATTGGACTTTATACAACAACACTTTAAGAGCTTTGATAAGTTCAAAGAAGATTTTACCACAGTAGCTATGGCTATTCAAGGCAGCGGGTGGGCATATCTAGCCAAGGATGGTAAAATTAAAACTATTAAAAATCATGAGATTAAACAGGATATTATACTGTTAATAGATTGGTGGGAACATGCGTTTGCCATTGATTATCAAGCTGACAAAAAAGGATATCTTGCCAATCAATGGAAGATCATAGACTGGGATATTATCAACGCTAGAGTTGGTCCAGTGTCTTAAGACTGCTCACTGGCATATCCCAAATACGGCGTCTTTCGACGCCTTTCTCTTGGGCAAAACGTTTTGCATCACAGTTAGTGCATACGTGATAAAAGTTGTTACTAATCCTACTAGGACTCATTGCACCTTTTTCTCTAGTGAAAAGTTCTGCACAACTATCGCACCTAAAAACTAAAATTGTTTTTTTACGTTCGTAACTGTGCATGTGTCCTAATTTACTAGGTCGAACATGTGTACTAGTTGTATATTCTTGTCTTATAAACATAAATTATTTACATTAAGATTATAAAATGTTTCTGATAAATATCATGTAATAGGGGCTATTCATGATCAGTGTAACAGAATCTGCTGTAGAAAAAATAAAAGACATCCTTGCAGAAGAAAACAATCCTAAACTAAAACTTCGTATGTTTGTACAAGGCGGCGGCTGTAGCGGCTTTAGTTATGGTTTTACATTAGATGAAGACACAGCAGAAGATGATTATGACATAGAAACTAACGGAATACATGTCTTAGTTGATGCTATGAGCGCACAATATCTAAACAATGCAACAGTTGACTACAAACAAGAACTAATAGGTAGCAACTTTGTAATTCAAAATCCCAATGCAGTTAACACATGCGGTTGCGGTTCCAGCTTCGGAGTTTAATTTAAAATGACAAAACAAACAGTTAATATTGGTATACAGGGCAATGACGGAACTGGTGACAGTATCCGTGAATCATTCCGTAAAGTTAATGAAAATTTTACAGAATTGTATGCTGCTTTTGGCCTAGAAGGAAAATTAGAATTTAAGAAACTTGGAGATGTTGATCCTAGTTTATCTATAGCCGGTACATTTGGCAGCAAAAGAATTATTATTTCCAATACTGATGGCAATAGGCTAACTGCTAAAGAACTTAAAGCAGGATATGGTATCGTAATCAATGTAGATGAAAGTGCTAAAACAGTTACTATCGGATCTGCTCAATCTAAATTAATTGATGATACGTATCCAACATTAGGCGCACCGATGAACGCTGCTACTAACACCATTGGTAATCTTGCCGATCCGGATGAAACTGCTGTTGAAAACTTTAATACAACTCACAGCAGATATGGTTGGACTACTACATTAGATAAACTAGCAGTTAATAGAGGTTATGTAGACACTAACTTTATTAAACTTGTTGATGGTCGTGTAGTTGGGCCATTACGTGTTCGTGACGAGCCTATTGTTCCCGAAGTAGATGATCCAGATTATGATGCCGCACTCAACGGAAACTATCTAAAGTCTGAGGCTATTCAACGCCAAGATGCAGTTTATCGTGGCGGCGATACTATGCTTGGTCCATTAAACTTATCAGATCATCCAGGAAGTCTAGCAGGCTTTGGTAAACCAAAAGGCGACGATGATCTTCAAGCTGCAACAAAATTCTATGTTGATAATGCGACTATGTACTCACAGGTCAACTTATTTGTATCAACAAATGGTGACGATGTACAAACTCTAAGCCCGCCTGGCAAAGAAGGTCGTGCATGGAACTATGCTTATAGAACCATCGGTGCTGCTGCTCTTGCTGCTGAAAATCTAGTTAATCTAGCTAACACAGAGCCAGGACCATATAAGCAAAGAATTGGTTATACCACTGGTGTAGCTGATCAAGATTTGACATTTAGTAAAATCACAGATTATCAATACATCGGCGGTAATGTTGGAGATGCCGACTATGAAGATGCCTATACACTGCTAGTAGAAAACAAAGAATTTATTCAAAACGAAGTAATTGCCTATATTAACAACAAATACGTAAATCAATTAGACTTTGATAAAACTGTATTTGCCAGTAACATTTCGTTAATAGTAGCGGCTGCTGCCGATGATCTTGTATTAGACACAAACTATAGATCAGTTACCGCAGCAAAAACAGTAGTTGGAAATACTATATCGAGTCAAATAAATGTAACCATTGAAGCTATAAACTATGCGTTAGGTATTATACAAGATTATCAATACAACGAAGTAACTAGAAAATCTAAAATTTCTCAAATATTAGATGCCATCGGTTGGGATATTTTATTCGCAACTAATTATCAAAGTGTACGTATAGGACAGTCTTATTTTTATGCAGCTGGTCATAATACTTCTGACGCAGAATTAGAACAGACCATTGGTGCGTTAGGATTTATAAAAACTACCTTAGTTACTTTGCCTAGTCTAGTGGGACAAACAACCGCAATACAAAGAATTTCAGACAGTATTGATGTAATAAAAAATATTTTAACAAATGGAGTATCTCAGGCTGCAAGTTTAGAAATGCCAGTTTCTGAAGATAGTCCTGCTGGAGCTACATCTGCAAGAGAATTATTATTAGGTAATATTCCTTTTATACAAGCAGAAGTTATTGGATTTCTTTCAGTAGAACACTCTAGTTTAAGCTATAACAAAGCTACCTGCAAACGAGACGTAAAACTCATGGTGGAAGCCGTTGTCTATGACATTGTATATGGAGGCAACAGTGCTAGTCGTTATGCAGGTAATCAATATTACAATGGTCTAGTAGCAACCATTCAGGCCACCGAAATACAACCAATCAAAGATGCTATAGATTATATTGCAACAATAGCTCAAGATATTGTACAAAACGAAAGCCCAGCTGTGGTTTATCAACAGTCATTTAGACAGTATACAAATAGATCACTTACAGGCGGTGGTGCATTAACAGGCACGATTGTTAGTAGATTTAATAATATTAAAACTATTATCAATGATGGTGTTACTCAAGGAACTGTAGCATTAGTTAATCCGACAACAACAAGCGTTGATCAAAGTCTATTAGATGCTCAAACAACCATTGATGATAATAGCAGTGACATTCAAGACTTAACCATTGACTATATTAATAGTAATTTTAATGTAATTAATGATAATAGTGCTCAAGCTAGTATAGAAGCTAGCTTTGACATTGTAACCACAGCGTTAGTATCTGGTTTAGGATCCTTGCCGTCTATCATCTATACTAGTCCTGTAAATTTAGCCACAGGGTATACTCATGCTAGAACATTATTATCCAACAACATTACATTTATTCAAGAAGAAATTATAGCATGGATTCCGGCAAATAATGTAGGATTTGATTATAATGGCGATCCTATCAACGGTCCAATTAACTTTAAAAATGATTTAAAAAATATTACTCAAGCTCTCATGTTTGATATTACCTACGGTGGTAATAGTGCAACTGTGTATGAAGCTAATCGATATCTAACAAATACAGGTAATCAATTACCAGTTGGTGATTTGATGGTAATTACTGATGCCCTTGAATATGCAAAAGAATTATCTAGAAGCATCATTAAAAATGAACAGCCAGTCAGTCATTATGCAACTGTCATTGGTGGCAGTTTTGTTCCAGGTACAACTTATACTATTGTTGACTTAGGCACAACAACACAGCTACAATGGAATACAGCCGCAGGTACTGTTGGTCAAACTTATGCAGTTGGTACTACATTTATAGCTGCAGGTGTCGGAGCTGGTAGTGGAACTGTAAGTTATCAATATAAAAATAATTCTTTAAATCAAGGCGCAAGTGCAGAAAATAAAGTAGTAGCATTATGGAATAATCTTAACGATATTGTAGGTGATACAGCAGCAGTAAGTATCACAGGGCCTACTTATGTTGGACAAGAATTTGACGAATCGTTCTTAAATGCTCGAACAATACTTTATACTCAAAAGTCTATCATTGGTGCAAATGTTGTAAACTATCTTGAAACTACTTACGCAGGCGGATTCCAGTATGCAGAGTCTACTTGTTTCAGAGATCTAGGTTATCTAGTACAGGCGGCTGCTTTTGATATTTTATTCGATAGTAATTATCAAAGTATTAATGCCGGTAAGAGTTACTACAGAAATGCCAGTGCTAAAGCTATTGCTATTGGTACTCAGTACGAAGAAACGCTCGATGCTATTAACTATGCTAAAACCGTAGCATTAGCCGTACTAAATCAAGAAGACATACAAATATATCAAAATGATGTAAGTCAATACTTTAACGTATCTCTTGCCCCCTCCCAAACTGCTATTGACACTGTAGAATCTAATTGGACTATTGTAACAGATATTATTCAATATGGCCTAGGTGCAAGTTCTGCTAGTAGTCCAAATGTAGGCACTGGCCTTGTACAAATTAAATTTGACAACGGCGGTAATGGATTTGTTGATCAGGGGTATCCTGCAAATACAGATATTATTCCTGGTAAGCTATTGCTAGGTGCAACATCGTTTGCCAACGCAACTATTATAAGTTATACATCAGGAAGTGAAACTGGAATTAATGAAATTGATACTATTGTTGCAAGACTAAATCTTCCAATTGATTTTATCTCTGATCCAGTCGGTGAGGAGTTAGATTTTGCTGAACGTGTAAAAGATTTACAAATAACAATTTTTGTAGAAAGCGGTATTTACGAAGAAGACTATCCTATTAGACTAGCAGAAAACGTGTCTATTAAGGGTAATGATTTCCGTCGTACGATTGTTCGTCCTAGGGATCGTGTAAGTCAAAGTGTGTGGGCACGAGTATTTTTCTATCGAGATGCTGTGATCGACGGCATGCAAATTGGATACTTAGACGAAGATACTGATTATGCAACTAATACATCGGCTACTATTTCTGATGTACTAGGCTCAATAACTATTACATTAACCAGCGGAGTTGTTCCAGGTGAGTGGATAGGACGAGTATTCAAATCTGGTGTGGGCAAAGCTCAAATCGACAGTGTTGCCAACAACTACATGAACTGCACAGTAATATATCCATTTGACAGTGCTGGAGAAATAACAGCAGGTAACTGGAGTATCTTTGGTCCTAAGAACTATGGACGTCACTATCTGAGCGATCCATTCGATATAACAAGCACACCAAAAAATAATAGAGACATTGACGTTTTCTTATGTAATAATGCAACTCGTGTTAATAACTTAACAGGTCAAGGACACGGTGGTTTTATGATGGTACTTGATCCAGAAGGTCAAATTCTTAGCAAATCTCCTTATGGTCAAGTATGTTCTAGTTTCTCAGGGTCAATTAACAAGCAACGATGGGCCGGTGGTCAATTTGTTGACGGTTTTGCAGGGCGCCTAAAGGGACAAGTTACTGCGCTAGACGAATATCAAATTGCATCAGGACCTTTATCAGCAGGTTATCTAAATGTTACTATAACAGGTTATAAGAACTCTGGTCTAGATGTACGTGCTCCAAGAACTCCATGTTCTTTCTTCTGGAGAGGCATACGTTATCAGATTAATAATATTTTAAATTATAACAATGCAACATGTACACTCCAAGTAGAATTGGACAAAAACACTCCATACCTAGTCAGTACCCCGGTGATAACCACTGTAACTGGTAACGGTGGCGGCGGAACATTAATTACTTTAACATATGATACACAAATTGGATCTCCTTACACTAAAGGAGCCGTTGTTCAATTAACTGGATATAGTCCTAGTCAATACAACAGCTATTTTGTAGTTAACTCGAGTTCTACTACAGAGACAACTTTAGTAAAATTTGCTGTAGGTCAGCAGATCCGTGTAGTTGGTACACTTAGTGGATCTGCTACTGGAATAAGTGCAGGCACTTATTATATCATTGCAACCGATGGTAGTTCAACATTTACACTGTCAGCGTCTAACAGTGGATCAGCTATAACTACTACCAGTGGTACTACTACAGGATTAACATTTAGCTTAGATATTGCAGGCACATTTGATACTATTACTGGAGTAGCAGTTACAGGCAGCAGCGGTGAATTTAGCTGTACAACAGAAATTCCAACAGTTGGTATCACTGTTCACGGTAATATAACCGGAACTGAATACAATCCAATTAACATTGAGATGGGCGGAAATCGTTCAATGTTGGCCAACGACTTTGCTATGATTAACGATCTAGGCTATGCTATTGTAGCAGGTAATGCTGGTTTAACAGAACAAGTTTCAACATTCACTTATTATTGTTACACTCACTACTGGTCTTTCAACGGAGGTCAAATTCGTTCAGTAGCAGGTTCAAATGCACATGGTGTTTACGGTCTAAGAGCCAGCGGATACGATATAACGGAACTCCCTGATCAAGTTGCAAATGCACAAAATCTTGTACAGTCTATGAAAGTTTACAAGAAAGGTGCAACGGTCAATAGTATGGTAACCACTGACACTGAAGTCTATGTTTCAAATTACGACTATGCTCCTCAAAATGTAAGTGAACTAGAAATTGATCATACTCTTGCAGGTGGCACAATAACTAGGTATGAAGTTAAAACCGTTACCGAGTCAGGTTATACTACCGACCCAACATTTAATCAATCTATATACGGAGTTCCAGTAAAAACAGGAACTGGACCTTACTATGTAACATATACTCTACCTCTACAAACTCAGATAGCGGCTGCTGGTAGTTTTGAAATAGGTACAACATATACTATTGTTAGTCTAGGTACAACAGACTTTACTCTACTAGGTGCAGCATCTAACACAGTTGGTATTAGTTTTGTGGCATCAGGTGCAGGTACTATAGCTGCCACAGGCGGAACTGCTAGCTATGTACGTGCTCCTGGTATAGGTGTATTCTATACACTAACTGGCAATAGTAATGATGATTACAATGGTAGTTTCTTGTGTACTGCTAGTACTACTACAAGTATAACCTTAGAGTATCAAAGAGATCCTGGTACTGCCGGTGTGACTGGTTTTGCACTTGTAAGTATAGCACCATATGCTGCTAATACTGCTAGAGCAACATTTGCTCCTCAAGTAAGTGCTCCATTTAATATAGGAGATATTATCTATATTTCCGATGTTAGCACTACATCATGGAACAACGCCTACGAAGTAACAGACTGTGGAGTTGACTACGTACAGTTTAGTTCAGGTGTAGCCATAACTGTTCTTACTAGCGGTTATGTTACTAGCACCCTAGTAACTGGTCAAAGTGTTTTATTATTAAGTTTCAGCACTAGTGGTAATAATGATACTGCAACTACTGGATTATCTCATACTTTATTCCATGAACAAACTGTGATGGTAAGAGCACTGCAATACATTAAATTTACTGGTATTGCTAACGTTAACCCAACTAGACCAAGTACTGCATTACAGTACAACGAAAAATTATCTGAGATTTATCGTGTTATTGCATACGGATTAACAGACAGCGTGGGTAATCAGTTAACTGACGGAACTGCGGTTTTAACTACTGATACGTCTTTTAATTATATTAAAATTTACAGTGATGCCACTAACACCGTTCAAAGCGACCCTGACAATACTTATGAGGCAGTAGTAACTGCTTCGATTAGCGGCACTACTATGACCGTGAGTGCCATGATTAGTGGTATTGTAAGAATTGGTCAAGTGATTTCAGGGCCGGTAATATCTATAGGCGACAGTGTAGTATTCACAGGAGCATGGTCTGGAACTGGTAGTATTTCAGGTTATACTGACCCGTCAACATATTATGTTGCTAGTACCAACGGATCAACTGAATTTATTTTAAGTGACACGTACCAACATGCTTTAGACAACACTAATTTTATTACAACAACAGCAGGAACTGTCACAGTTGCTTCTATTGTTGTCAATACCACTGGCGGTGCTATTACTATTAATAACGTAAACATCACTGGGACATCTGGAGAATTTAGTTGCGATAATATTAATACTGTAGCAGCTGGATCAATAGTTCTAGCACAGCTAACTGGTACTAGTGGTAGCACTGGGACATATACTGTAAGTATTAGTCAAAGTGTAAGCCCTGCTATACGAATTAGTTGTGGTCCAAAAACTCTAGGATCTAGCGTCGGCGATACAAAGATTGCTATTAGTCCAATCACAGATCAAACCGTTGCAGATCAACTGTCAAAAGGAACATACTTAACCACAATAGGTGGAAGGGTTCATCAAATAACAGATTATAATGTTACTACTGGCACTGTTATTGCTTTAACCGGAGCTACTGGTACTGGAAGTGTATGTACTTTAACTTTTGCTGAACAAGATTATGCTCCGTTTGAGGTTGGCGATGTAATTGAAGTTGCTTATGCAAAACCTGTAGCTTACAACGGAACATTTGTAGTTTCTGACTGCACAACTACATCTGTTAGTTTCCCAGGATCTGCAACAGGATCTCTCAGTTTACCGATTGCAGGAATTGTCTATGGGTCTGGTCGTCCGGCATATATTACCATTAGTCCAATTCCTGTTAAAGATACCGCAGGAAACTACGATGAAGGTTTTGCAATTAACAGCATTGCATTAAAAACAGGAAGCGGTCCTTACTATGTAAAATACAACATTCCAAGCCAAGATTGGCCAATTGAAGTTGACACATATTTTAAAGTATCAGGAAACGCATCAACTGGTTATAACGGAAGTCATCAAGTAACAGCCGGTGTTTCATTGGCTACTGCCAGTGTATCAGGTGATGGTTCGACCATCACCATTACATTTGCTCCTCAAGCTTCTGCACCGTTTGCAGCTGATTCTATTGTTACACTAAGCGGTGTAGTGAACGCGGCTTATAATAAATCTTATACAGTGCTCACTTGTAACACTACTACACTAACAGTTGCAGGTACTGTTACAGGTGCTGCCAGTGTTCAAGGTATAGTCAGTCAACAATCAGACTCTACTACCAATACAGTGACATTGGTCTACGAAGACAATCCAGGAACTTGGATTGATCCTCGAACTATCACTATAACCAGTTTTAACAGTAAAGCTGCTGGCACTGGTGGTACTGAGAATGTAGTATTCGATATTCCATACGAAGCAGTAGTCACTGCCATGATAGATGATGGTACAAGTACATCTACACCGGGCACCATTATGACTGTAAGTATTATTACATCTGGTACACTGGCTCCCGGGCAAGCCATTGCCGGAGTAGGTGTCACTGCTGGAACTACTATTGTTAATCAGCTAACTGGTACTACTGGCGACATTGGAACATACACTGTAAGTATTAGCCAACTAGTTGATCCAGCCATAACAGTTAATGCCAATACTATACCAACTGTCGGCACTGGAGTATACTATACAATCTATGGAAATAGTAATGTATCGTATAACGGATTACACTATGCTACTGCTGCTACTATCAATACCATAACATTTAATTATGAAAGTGATCCTGGAACATATGGAACTGGCACAACTGAAATAATATCAGGTGCTGCCGTGATGCGTAGACCGCAAACCGGTATTGATAAACCGTTGTCCCCTGATAACAGCTATACCATGCGTGTCGGTTATCCAAAAAATACTGGTGGACAAATTACAGTTAAAATCTCAACTACTCGCGCAACTGGGCATGACTTTTTAGATATTGGTACAGGTGGTTATAACACAACTAACTATCCAAACCAAATTTATGGTAGCCCAACTATATCTAAAACTGGTATAGTAGGTGAGGCTAAAGAAGACGGTGTAGGTCGAGTATTCCATGTAAGCACTGATCAAGACGGTATCTTCCGTGTAGGACGATTCTTTACAGTTGACCAAGGTACAGGTACCGTTACATTCTCAGCTGCTATTGCTCTAAGTAACTTAGACGGTTTAGGATTTAAACGCGGAGTTACAGTTAGTGAATTTTCAACTGACAATACATTTACTAACAATGCTTCTGACACTGTGCCTGTACAAAGTGCAATCAGAGGGTACATTGATCGTAGACTAGGATTAACACACGCTGGCGGTTTTGTATCAAGCATCAACCGTAGAGGTCCAGGTTACATGGCCCTAAATGGTGTGCTGGCCATGAGCGGTAGTATGAACCTAGGCGGTAACAGCATTCAAAACGTTGCCAACAGTATATTCAGAGTAAGTTCAGGTACAGATGCTGCCAACGTAAATTATGTTGACGGCAGAATCAGTAACTTTGACAGTTTAAAAGGTCTACGTGATGTAACATTTACATCATTAGCATCAGGCGATACTATCGTTTATGATAATGATAACAGTGTTAATTTAAGTGGAATAGCTGGAACTGGAACTATTGCTACAGCAACATTTAGTTCTGTACAATTATCGGCACCGTTTGATCCTGAAACTTCTGTAAAAATCTCAGGCGTAACTGGTACCACTTCATGGAACTCTACATGGGTTGTTATAACATGTAATACTACTGAATTTACATTTGCTGCTAGTATTACTGGTGCAGGCACCGGTGGAACTGCCAGACAGCAAAGATGGAGAAATGTACCACAGACTACCGGTGATGTAAACATTACATATGACTCTGGAACTAAGACATTAACCAGCGCTATTCAAAGTGGTGTAATTGTCAATGATGACATAAATGCCAGCGCTGATATCGTTCAAAGTAAATTGAGTATGACATTGGCCGGCACAGCATCGAGTGCGCCAACAGGTACCGCTGCACAAAAACAAGCTGCCAATGGTTTAGCTAGTTTTGACAGCGACAACTTTGATGTAACCGACGGTTGGGTAAGTTTCAAATCTGGTGGTATTCTTTATGCTAACATTCAAAATGTAACTGCTGATCGTATGTTGGGCAATTTAGGTGCTAGTGCCGGTGCAATGTACGAAGTTACCCCAGAAGAAATATTAAAAAGATCATTCTATAATTTAAGCGTAACTTCAAGCTCTATAGTGGGCACAGAATACTTGTACGCATTTACACGTGGTGCTAACGAAACAGCTAGTAGTTTTAACGTTGACGAAGTATCAACTAGTGGAGCAAATAACAGTATTGTAAAAACTTCAGCAAGTGGTAAGATTGATGTTAAAGGTATATCAATTTCTGGTAGTGAGACTATTGCTGTCAACACAACAACTAGTACCTTAACAATAAAAACACCAGGAGGGTATGGTTTCTTGACTGCTGCTGGAACTAACGCTGCATCAACCACATTAACTCTTGCTTGTGTTATTGATAACAGTAGTGGGTCAGTAATTACCACTGACTTAAAAGCAGACTCTGCTGGTAACGGTGCTACTACTGCTAACATAACAGGTACTTGGCAAGTCGGCAGTGGTAGCACCATAGACCTAGCCAGCAATAACGGAACGCTAAAGAGTAGAACACTGACTACTGGTTTAGCTACTACAACAGGTGAAGTAACAGGTACATGGTCACTATCAGCTGGTAGTGCATGGGAATCAACATTCGGCGCTGACTTAGCTGAATATTATAGATCAGATGTTGAATATGAAGCAGGTACTGTTTTAGTATTTGGCGGATCTTCTGAAGTAACTACCACTGAGATAGAAGCAGATGCTGCTGTAGCAGGTGTTGTTTCAAGCATAAGTGCTTTTAGAATGAACACACATATACCGGGACCAAGAGCATTAATAGCACTTGCAGGGCGTGTACCAGTTAAAGTTATAGGTCCAGTCAACAAGGGAGAGATGCTAACTTCAAGTTCTACTCCAGGTTACGCATGTAGAGCAGCCAACCCAACAGTAGGTACTATTATTGGTAAGGCAATTGAAACAAAAACTACTTCTGGTCAGGGTGTGGTCGAAGTAGCAATAGGAAGACTATAATGACACAAAAAATAATAAACATTGGTACTAGTCCAAATAAAGGTGACGGTGATCCTTTACGCACAGCTTTTAGTAAAATTAATGATAACTTTACTGAACTATACGAAACAGATACTGCGACAAAATATTTCTTAGGCGACGATGAACAATTTGTCAGTGTTGAACTTGACGGAGAAGGTGTGCCAACAGGAGGCATTACTATTCAAAGTGGATTTAATACTACTATGCCAGTGTATATTAAAGGTGGTAATGCACTACAAGATGGAGTGGGTGGCAATGTGGTCATTGAAGCAGGCGCTCCTCCTCTAGCAACACCAGCACAACTTATAGAAGGTGCTGGACCATATGCAGGCACTGTGGGTGACATCGAACTTGCTGCTAATCAAACTACTATTGAAAGTCTAGGAAATATTTGGGCTTTTAGAAATGATGGCGTATTAGAATTACCCGAAGGCGGTGATATTGTTGACAGTAATGGTAACAGTGTGCTAGGTGGCGGTGGTGGTGGCAATACCGGGCAGTGGGCATTTAACGGAGACACCGCTTATAATAACGCAGGTAATGGTCTATACATACAACCAAGTCAAGGAACTAATGACGGCAGCATTTACCTACCTTACGAAGAAGAAGGCGGCGATCTACAGATTACTAATAACAGCGGTGGAGATATAGGTCTCCAAGTTAGTAATAAAAGTTGGACCTTTAAATCTGACGGTAAATTAACAACTCCAAGTACATGGCGCATTGGATATGATAAAAACACTATCAGTAATGATGGATTTGCAAACAATCAAGATTTGTGGGTACGTACAGGCGATGCCTTAATTATTAGCACAGATTTAAACGTCAGCGAACAACAATGGATGTTTAGCAATGGTGTATTAGGAATGCCAAGTGGCGGCGACATTGTTCGAGATGGTGTTAGTGTTCTAGGTGGCGGTTCTAGTAATGAGCTAGTCAACGGTGTTCGCACAGTTACATTAGAGTCAACCGGTACACTGACACTACCAGCCGGTACTACTTACGAATATGTAAATGCTCCACTTACTGGACACGGTGACGGACTTGCCCGTTTAGATTTTGCCTTGATGACAGATGGTATCAGTACACAGTGGCTGGCCGCTACAGCGAATCCAGCAGGCTCTGGTTATAGCGTAGGCAATACATTTACATTTGATGAAGAATTTTTAGGTATCCCAGGAGCCAGTGTTACTATTGAAGTCTTGTCAATTGGTCCTGGTGGTAGTGTTGAAAATCTAGGATTTACACAACCTCCGTTATATCCGGCAGACATTTATAGGGACAGTCCTATCAATTTACAAGTAGGTGCTGAAAGTAATCGTTGGACATTTGGTGCAAGTGGCGATGTAACAGTACCTGGCGGTATAAAATTTCCAGATGGCCTTACTGTTAAAGATTCAACTATTGGCTACGCCACTTCCAATACTGTTACAGAAGAAATTCCAGGCGGCTTTGCTTCATCAACTACTGCCATAGCAAATCAAATTACGATAGACACGACTGATTCTATCAGTATAGAACGCACAATAACACAGACTAACGACGACGGAGTTACTACAGTTACAGACATTGCAGGGTCTTCAGTAATAGTTGATAGTGCTGGTGCTTATATCAAACATTTTGTAGAGCCAGACGGACCTAATAATAGTTCCTATTTTCAAATTAAGACTAGCAACGGTGGTGCTATTATAGAAGGTGTCAATGAAGAAGTTGCTGGCAATACAGTTGGCCGTGTAACAGTTACACAAGGTGTAGTTGATATATCTACCAGTCTTGAAGGTGTTGATAAACATTGGTTATTTGACCCAAGCGGTGATTTAGCAGTTCCTGGTCCTATTGTACAAGGTGATTCAAAATTAGAATTCAATGCTAACGGTGGCACTAACGTTTATCTAACACCTAC
>Ga0222712_10000263_pt1 | contig 73954 bp, 77 predicted proteins | sample C33_657DmetaG_FD_165043 | JGI IMG/M metagenome (GOLD analysis project Ga0222712, IMG submission 165043) | Estuarine water microbial communities from San Francisco Bay, California, United States - C33_657D | ecosystem: Environmental > Aquatic > Marine > Unclassified | place: USA: California... | reverse complement strand
GTTAGTGCAAATACTTTTGTAATCGAAAGCAGTTACTTTGCTAATGCTAACGTAGTATCAAGTTTAGGAAATGTACGCTACATTACATCAACTTTTGTTGATTACGGCGGACCATCTAATCATTACATAGTTTCAAATGCTACTACAAATTCATTTACGATTACGTTACCGGGTGTAGCAAATAAAACCGCTACATTTAATGGATCTATTACTAGTACAACATTAACTGTTAGCGGTGCAGTAACTGGTGCAATTGAAACTAATATGCGTTTATCTGGAACAGGTATAACTGAACCTACAGTTATTGTTTCTGGAAGCGGAAATACTTGGTTGTTATCGAGAAACTATACTTCACCTGTTAGCACAACAAGTATTACTGCAAAGAAAGAATACAACGTTGACGTTCGTCACATGAACCTAACTAAACTTGTAGCAAGTTCAAATCACAGTTTATCATCTGGTGATGTAGTTAAGGTGTATGCTAACGCATGGACAGGCGCATATATTGTTAATTCTGTACCTGAATCTAATGCCATTATTGTTTCCGCACCTTATACATATGATACAAATGTAACTGGTACAATTATTACTCGCGGCTTACAAATTAAAACTACTGATCCACATGGTATACCACAAGAATCTATAGATTACAACAAGCGTGTAGCTGTTCACTTTGCATCTCCAAAAGCATACAATAAAATTTATCGTATGACTTCTGTGGGAAGTGATACTATCGATGTTCGCGACGAATTTACAATCAATGATACTGCTAGTGTATATTTTGATGTAGCCAGCGGATTTGCTAATATTTCTTCAAATGTAATTACAATTTCAAGTAGACCATTATTACAATCAGTAACAGTACTGTATGCATCAAACACACAGCCTGTGATTGCTGGCGATTACTACATTGAAGAAAATCTTTCAAACACAACAGTAACATTTAAGAATAGAATTCTTCACAGCAACGCAAATGTTTCATCTGGCTTTGTAATTATACGTGAGCCTATTGTTACTGACTTTAGATATCCTGTTGTAACAACAGTTGATCATACTAAAGTAACATTAAATAATTCTGTTATTAACATTAACAGTTACAATAACCCAGAAGGTATGGTTTCTGGAATTAAACGTGCTATTGATTTAAGACGACGTGCTATTTCAACAGACAGTACAGGTAAATTAAATATTTCTTTCAACATGCTTGAAGATTTTACAACACCTGTAAATATTCCAAATACAGATATCTCAGCGAAACCTAGTAAGATTCATAACTATGGTCCTTATGTAAGAGATGCTGAATCACTTACAAACGTGTTAGGCAATTCGAGCGGTGCTCAAGTTGTGGGCGATATGAGAATTTCAGACTCAATCGAACATAACAAAGACCCCAAATTTGATACAGGTCCATCATTAATCGGACCATTAAAAGGCATGAAGTATCAGGATCAAACTGGTGTTTCTTTCTATTGGGATATAAAATTAAGAAGATACATTCCTGTTTACGAGTCAATTCTAAGATCAACTGCTACAGGTATTGAGTTTGAAATACTAAACAATTCAGAAGTCAGCGATGGATCTGAAGATAGTGTTAATGCGGCTGCTTCTGAGGGCGATGATTTTACACCCGCAGAATTACCAAAGCCTGCACTAACAAAAGATCATGTTGACGGTGGTAAAGTATTAACATTAATTCCAGGTTCAGCTGACAGCGATCCTTCTGTTACAACTACAAAGGGTGCTAAGTGGAAAACTTACGATATGTCTGCAACAGTAACATACAATTCAGTTGTATACAAGCGTTGGAGATTAAAGACTAGCGAAATTTGGCAGTTTGAAGTTTACGAAGCTATTGCAAATAGTGCAGGAACTGTATACTATATCTTAGTAGATATTGCACCTACAAATACTGGATACCCTTACGATTATTTTGCAACAGTTAGTGCATATAATACATTTAGCGGAAGCAAGATATTAGAAGATACTTACTATGTAACTGATACTGCGTTCAGCGATGCAGGACCTAATCCTGTAAACAAAGCATCAGCAAATGCTAATAGTAACAGATATATTGAAATACCACCAGTAGAACCTGCATTCTTTGTTGGTAAACAGATTATACCTGAACCATTTGCTGTTAACGGTGGCAACGGAACAAGTGCATTAGCTAACTTAGAATTTTTACCAAAAGATTTATTAATTGGTAGCTTGCAAATTGATAAAGAAACTAATGTTGTTGTTACCACACCAGGACACAACAGTTTCTTAATGTGGCAACCAGGTCTAACATCAGGTAAGTGGGAACCACAACCAGAAGGTCCAGGCAATTTAGCTGGCTCTGGCGGTTCAAGCGTTGGCTGGGGCTTTGGTAGAGGATATTATGCGCTAAACGATAACCACGTACCAAATTTCTGGAGTGATGATTTAACAGCATTAACCAAAGATGCTGGTTCAACGTACGATCCAGCTAGCGATATAATTAATCCATATCCTGGATTTAATGCTGACGGATGGTATAAGAAACAACCTAGATTTAAGTATAGTAAGCAGTTTAAGGTGTTCCCATTAATGAACTCTGTTGATGGATTTACACTATTTGATGAAGATACAGACAATCCATCTGATGCACAAAATACAAAACTACGTGCAGATGAAATTTTTGTAGCATGTTTCTGGACAGAGCCACATACATATAAGAATCAGATGATTGGCTTTGATTATAATAATAAAGACAATGATGGTAACCCAACACCTGTATACAAAGATTACCAAGGTACTATAACTCGTGTTAAATATATTCGTTTAACAGAGCTTCCGGCTGATGCAGTAATGCGTAGACCAATCGCTGATACCGGTTGGGGTGGCGAACGCTGGAAAAATATTGTTAGCGATAGTGTAGTCCTTCCCGGAGACCTAGCAGGACAAACTGCTTCTCCAGACAGCTACGGTGTATTTTCACCAGATACAGTATATATCGGCGGATCAACCGGTGATGAAGATGAACTACCTAGAGTAGATGAAGTACGTACAGGAGTATCTATACCAGCGGCCGTAGCAAGAAATATTAGTCAGATAGGTTTAGGCGCAGGTTCTGGGATTGGCCGCGGAACACCTGAACCGTATAGAGCTGTAACTATTGTTGATGAAAAGAACAAAGACAATCCTGCTCCAGTACTAACTGGTAGTGTACTTGAAGGTTTGCCAAGTGCGTGTGATATACTATCACCAAATCCTGTTCCTCCTAAAACACAAATTAGCGGACCATGTACTGTAAGACCTACTGTAGAAAGAACAGGGCTTTTAACAGAAAAAACTAATGACGTTAACGTTGACGAAACGCACGTTATTAAGATTCAAGGTAAAAAATCGTTATTAGTAATATTTGATTTCTCTTATGATGACGGTGCAGGTACTAAATCAGTAAACGGTATTACCATTGAACAATCTGCTACAGAAGATTTCAGTTCTGGGGTAAGTCGTTATATCATAGACACTCAAACTGATGGTTCAAACAGAGTAGAAACAAACGGCAGTCAAATTGGTCGTTATGGTTTTGATGTTATCCCAGACTTAAGCACAATAATCTACAAGCCTGCTGAAAATGCGTTAGGTGTACTGACTCAACGAGTACTTGATAATCCCTTAAATAAATTTAATACCACACCAGGTAGAACTATTGCTGAAACCGCTAGAAACAAGACAACTAACAAAGTTGTTGGCGTCAGCGGGTTTGGATTCTTAAGCAGAACTGTTGACTGTTCACTGGGTCAATTTGTTAGAATCACTGTATCAAAAGGATCTGCAAATAAAACAGGCAAATATGCACTATTTGTCAAGTATTCAGTTGATGCTCCTAACGAAATTGATGTAAAATATGACCAGGTTGTAACAGATGGTTGTGCTGAAGCAGGCTCAAGAGCTTACAAAGAAGGTGGCATTGTAACTGCTTATACATATTCAGGAAATAAAAATACCGGTAACAATTTAGGTACAGTCATTGGTGCCGCCGGTGGAGCAATCGGCGTTGCAGCTTATGCGGCCGCTGGATTCGGTGCTAGTCTTGGTGCAGGCTTTGGTATTGTTGCCGCATCAGGCCCAGTTGGTTGGGCTGTTGCAGGTGCCGCTGTCATACTTGGCGGATTACTCGGCGGACTGTTTGGTAAGAAAAAGAAACTTAACGGCACAGGCTATTTTGGTTCATGGAAAAAAGGTACTCTAGGCAGTAACGAAGACAACATTTATTATCCTTACAGCGCACCAACACAGGAAATGATTAACAACGGTGTTGATAGGGGTGCTAGCGTACCTTCAGGCGCTAAAGAAGCTGGTAAACAATCACTAAGAACATTTGGCGGAGGACAACCAGGAGAATCAACTACATTTGAAGTTAAAGGTTATTTCTATTCTCCTAAATCAGGCACCTATAGTGTTGAGACTTCATCGGATGATGCATCATATGTTTGGATATCAGATAAAGACGATTTAAGTGGCGAAGAAAAATACAAAGCTGATGGTAATCATCCTGAACTAGGTGACAAAAATTACAACTGGCAAAATGCTGTAGTAAACAATGGCGGATTGCACGCTTCACAAAAACGTACTGGTAGTGTGTACCTAAAAGGTGGCGGCTATTACTTTGTTCGAGTTATTTACGGTAATGGTGCTAAAGATGGTGTCTTTAATATTAGTATTAAAGGTCCTGGCTATAGCGGTCCACTACTATTCTCAAGTCGTAGTTGCCCAGAAGATGATTGCGGTAAATTCCGTGCAGGAGAAATGAAAAACTTAGATCCTGTAATGAAGGCAGTAATGGAAAAACTATGTCCTGATACACCTACATTTAGTTCTACTACATCAGGCGCAGGCGCAGGATCTGACACTGCTGGAGCATCAAGTACAACTTATGGTGCATCAGATCCAGCAAGACTATACTCTGGCGGAGGCGGCCGATTTGCCGAATATAGCAACTTTGAAGTAAACTTTGCAGGATATAGTCAACCAGGATTAACTGGGTACAACTTCATGCCAAGTAGCTTTAAGAAGCCTAACAGATCTCGAATTGTTGATCCACAGAAATACGGATATACGCAAACACTTGAAGAAGGCCGTTATGTAAATGCTACACAACAACGTGTAACTGGTGGATTTACAATTCCGTTGGCTAAACAATTAACTGTTGTATCTAGAACAGCTACACCATTAAAGAGTTATGAGATAGTAAATCAACCCTGGTATAGACCAAATGCTAAGACACTAGGCGATTTAAACACTACATTGCGTAATGTTAACTATGCGCCTAAGAAAATTGGCACATCAATGATGTTAAACGGTGTACCTGTTAATAATATCACCACAGATTCTAACACTGTAGATGATAACAACACAGTAACAATTAAGACTCTAAATGAGATACCAGCAACATTTGACGTCGAAACTAAACGTAATGTTGTTGAGTTAGGCCCTACTGGAACTGTTGATGTACAAGATTCGCAAGTAGAAACCGGTAACATTACCTATACTAAAGTGCCTACAATTAATATTACTCCGTTAACTTACGGCGATGATGGTAGTTTTGTTCCAGCTGGCCCAACTGCTATTGCTAATATTTTTAGACCAACACCACAGGTTAAAATTAGTGCAAATGATTTAGCTAGTGTTCCAGCTGGTACACAATTATTTTTTAATCAGGCATTGGTACATTTTGTTCCAGGAACAACACCGCGCGATATTGCAAATCAGATTAAATGTAATCAATCGGGTGTTGATGCTAAAGTATTGAAAAACGCAGACGGTACCGATAGTTTATTAATTAGATCATGTAGCGATAACAGCTTTGCAGTTAAAAACGGCTGCGGCGGCGGCACACTAAAGCGTGTAGGCGACTTCCATATTGTACGTGGTTTTGAACAAACAACAACTACAACCAATACTGAAAGTTGTAGTTCAAATGCTACAGTATTATCAGCCACAACTGGTTATGCAGACGGCAACATTGGCCAAACACCGACAGCATCATATACTTTATATGATTGTTCCGGTAATTCTACAATATTTGTTCCAGACGATGAAATTACTCCATTTATTGGTGCTGTTCTGCCAAGTAAGACAGTAACTACAACCAACAGTTCAACTTATATGAGCGGTGGTAGTGGCTATCAAATTGGGGATAGATTACGTCTACTTGGCGGTACTCCAACCAATAATACTAGAGGCCCACTTGGTAGTATTTGCGTTAACTTTGCTGGTGTTGGATATAACAATGCTGCCAACTTGAGAATTAGTTTTGGTAATGACAACAGTCCTGGCGTAGGCGCAAGTGCTGAAGTTACCAGCCTCGATGAATTTACTGGGGCTATAACAGGTATTCGTATGTTGAACCCTGGGGTAGGTTACGATGTTAAAAATCCTCCTACAGTTACAATTACAGATATAAGTCCACGTAACTTATATACTACTGTTGATGCAACAAACTTACCAGGTTTGACATACACTTATAATACTATCCTAGAAGTTCAAAACTTTAACAATGCTACTAGTAATATTGTTATCTCTGATTCAACATTCTATCGTGTTGTAGCTAACACTATTACATTAGGTGCAGTTACAACTATCAGTGATGCAAATATTAGTCCTGTAGCATTTATTGACACTGGAGACACCGGTACATTTAGACTTCAGGTTGCAAATGCTTCTGCAATTAGCGGTAAAGTTGTTCCTGGCGGAGTTATTACACTGTTAGTTAACAGTGACGGCAACGCAAATGCTAACGTTATAGAAAGCTATATGGATAATGTTGCGTTTACTGTTGATACAGTTTCTGGCGCAAACATATTTGTAAAAGATTCATATTTTACCAGCAATGTTGCAAACATCATTAACTCTCACACAACATTTGAAATTAGCTTAAGAGAGCCGATTGAAAGCGCGATTGCAGTTGGCGCACTAAAACGTATTCCAGATCAAAGAATGGCAGTACAGCCAGCTGAAGTCACAGCTAAGGTCGGTGTTGTTGATAGAAACAGCGCACTTGCTGATCCAACAGATAATGATGCTAACCCTTATGCTTATATTAAGGGATATAAATCACTTGCAGGTCCACTACGTGTAGCTAAATTTATTGTAACAGGTGTGGATGGATCGGGTGCAATTACAAGTTTACGTATCCTAGACAGAGGCTTATATAAAGTATTCCCAGCTGATTTAACACAAGGTATTCCATTAGAGTATGATTATGATTATATTGGTTCACCTGGCTGGGCAAGCAGCAATAACTTAGGTGTTGTTGACCCAAGCACACAAGATAATACTCCATACGGTGTAAATCATCCTGAATACAGTCAAGCACCTTTTGTTAACGGAAAACATCCATCCTTTTCTAACTACACTGAATGGAAATATGATCCTACTAAGACAGCAAACGATCCAAATGCATGGGTTGTCTACACAGGATCTCCTGGTGCATACGATCCGCAGACATCTGTAGAAATTGGCGGACAACGACTAGCTAAACAGTATGACATTGTGTTCGATCCACTAGATCCAGAATTTGGTAATTACGTAACACCATTACGTGTTTCTGGCGGTACTGGTGCTAGAGTATTCTTAACAGCAGATGAAGTACCTGACTGTTCAGAAAAGGGACGAGCAAAAGAAGATTTAGGTTTACCAGATCAGATTGCTGATATTAACGCACCTGAAGTACTAGCTGATGCATTGAACGATGCACTTCGCGGCGCAGGTTATCTACCAGAAGACATTTCTGTTAGCTTACAACCAGCCGGCCCAGGCGTAGGTAAACTTGTTATATCAACCAATTATCCAAGCGTGAACATTGATACGGATACTCCTGGATTCCCAGAAAAATTAGGTATCGAGTTAGGCGACTATAATGCTGGTATGCTATGTATTGAAGCAGAATTCGTTCAGCCTGATTTATCAGATAGTCAGTTAAAAACAGAATATGAAAATCTTTACAAGTCAGGACCATTTGGATTATTATCACAGGAAGACATTGCCAAGTATACATCTACAGCGGCACTATCTGCACAGGCTGCTCCTCCAACTATATTGTCGCTACTTTGCGTTGACTCTGTTAAGAGCGATGGTCCTATAATTCCTGATCCTGACAAATACAGAAGACTGAACCCTAATTTAGAAAATTCTGGTTTCAATGGCGACGGCAGCATAACATTTGTAAAAGAACTATACAAGTATGATATTAGAAACATATTCGGTGATGTTGTTTCTCTAAACGGTAGCGATCAACAAAATGTTAATGTCTATGCATTTGCAAGTCAACGTTGGAATAACGTACTTGAATATAATGATAATAAGCTGTATCTAAAACCAGATTTGTTAGAGTCAGAAACAACTGAATTAGCTAATGCTTGGGTTGATTCGTATTTCAACTTAGACCCTGCTAATATTTCAATGCCAGATTTCGTACTAGGCGGTTGGGCATACCTAGAAAATGGTATTCCTCAGCGTTGGCAGACTCCTCTGGTAGATACAAATTATGTTAAGAGTGCGCTAATTTACGATCCGGATACAGGTAATAAGACTGTTCAGTTTGATTTATGGGATCCGTTCAAGGGCGTATTACCAGGATTTGTTTCTAACGAAATCCATTACATTAGTGAAAATGATCCAGTAAATTACAACAATGCTCGCACTAACTTTGGCCTAAACAATGTAGGTAAAGTTTGGTGGGATACAAGTACAGTTAAGTACATGTGGTACGAACAAGGATCAAACCGCGAACGCTGGATTAACTGGGGTCGCACATTCCCAGGAAGTGCTATCACTGTATGTGAATGGGTAGAAAGTAAAGCACTTCCACAGAACTGGAACGGTAACGGTACACCAAGATGGTCAGATAGATATGTTTCAGAACGTCGTATCGATCCAGATTCAGGCAAATTTGTAACATATTACTATTACTGGGTACAAAATAGAACTGTTGTTGACGACAGAATTAAACGTAGCCTCGGACGTGAAATGGACACCGAAACAATTGCACGTTATATTGCTAACCCAGTGGGCTATGGCCTTACAATGGCTAGCTTCATCAGCGATGAAAGTTTTGTTCTACATAACATTTCAACTGTACTAAAAGATGAAAATGTAGTACAAATTAACATTAATCGCAACAGTAATAGCGATGGTATTAAACATACTGCTTGGAAGTTAGTACGTGAAAATGACAATAACAGCATTATTCCTGAACATATTAGTGACAAATTAATTGATAGCTTATGTGGAGAAAATGCTATCGGTCAAGTTGTACCTGATCCTACACTTAGTGAAGTAGAAAAATACGGTATTGGTTTTAGACCAAGACAGACATTGTTCAGAGACTTAGGCTCTGCACGTAGAGCACTACGTTCTGTAGTTAATGAGCTGTTAATTGACTTGAAACTTGAAACACAGTATTCAACATGGGATGCAGATTTACCAACAACACTTACTTACTTAGAACGTGTTAACTGGTACGAAGTCGAACGAGTTGATAACAGCACTAATACGAAGATTAGATATGACAGTAGCTACAAGCCAATCTTTAACGTAGGTAGTGTAGGCGAACTATTCACATTGAAGGGTCTGCCCGATGGTACAGTGATTCAAGTTAAATCATCTACTTCTGACAGGCCACAACTTTGGATGTATATTGCATCGTCCGATGACTTTAAACTAATTTCAATTAAGAGAGAAACATTACAGATTAAAGAATCGTTGGAAACATCTTCAAGTAATGCTACCCTTGCTAATGAATTAAGAATACTACTAAACATTTTACGTAGTCCAATCTTTAACGACATTGGTTTGTGGAATAAGGTATTCTTTGAAATGCTAAAACATGCTTATGCTGAACAAACACAGTTAAGCTGGGCATTCAAGACTTCATATCTATACATTGAAAAAGATGAAGAAGATTTGATTCCTACAAACGGATTTAAACCTGATAACTTTGCACGTATTATTGAATACATGAACGAAGTTAAACCATTCACTGCTAAGATTCGTGAATATAGAGATGGTAAGAGAGCACCAATTGAAGTTGTTGGTCCAACAATGGTTAGTGACTTTGATAAGCCTCCTTACATCGACAGAGGTTTAGGTGTTGTTCGTGTCCTAGATGACTTTAGCGAAAATGATGCTAATATCATGTTCTTTGATAATGCTTATAAGAATTATTTCAGCATTACAAACAAGGGCGATAATGTATTTAGACATAACAATACTACACTTGTGTTTGATAGAACCAACTACGAATTAACACAATTTGGCCATAATAGAAGTAACACTACTGTTAACGTAAGTATTGCTAGAAATATTGCTAATATCAACCAAATGAACGAAGCAAACATTACTGCAAGTTCACAAATGAGAGCAATTGATAGAATATTTAAGTTTGATCCAATTGTTCGTGCATCGTTTGTTGCGGAAGTTAATTCACACTTTAATAATTCATCAGCAGGAACAAATACAAGTATTATCACAAATGCTAGTGTATTGCATGATATTATTAATGCAGGAAACTTAAGCACAACACTAACTCTTGTAAAAGAAAAAGTTGGTGGTGGCTGGAGAGGCGAACTATTAGATGCTAACTTGTTTACTAATGCAGTAGCAGGTTTAGACTCAACCGTTGATTTCTTAAGTAGCTTTGGTTGGGATACAGATCCTTGGGATATGTATGCATTAGATAGAACAGTTGAAGTTGTTAACTACGAAGGTATCTTTAGTGAATTAGCGCAAGGTAATATTACGCTAAGACGTAATAATGATACTTACGAAGGTTTTGACGGCGCAACATTTAAGAAAATTCTATACGGTGAAGAGCGTCCAGAAGAAATGGTGTTCCTGGACCCACTAGAATCACTAATCATTGACGTTTACACAAGTCCATATGCTGGAGGTAATACAAGTACTACACCTGTATCACCAGATGCGATTGCAGTTAAGTATAGAATGCACCAAAACTTATTCGGTGATACTGAATATGTTAGAATTACAACTAATAAGAGTACTACACTTTCAGCTAACGTATATTCATATTCAACAGAAATTACAGTAGTTGATGGTAGTGTATTCCAGACCCCACGCCCAGGAGATCCTGGTATTATATGGGTAGGAACAGAGCGTATTCTTTACGACAGACTTGACGGAAATGTTATTAGTCAACTAACCAGAGGCAGCGCCGGCACAAGTATACAGGATCACTTGATTATAGACATCTATGGAAATCCTGTAACAGTAGACGTTATCGAAGGTTCTGAAGAAGAAACATTTAACAGATTAGATACTAATCGTGCAATATGGTTAGAAGTTGGTTCTCAATTCTACACATATCAGTCTTACGCAGGTTCTAATGTTGCTTATGTTGCACCAAATCAGTTGTCTATTGTAACAACAGCAAATGCTATTGCATTGTTAAATGCAGGTGGTGTGGTATCTATGTCAGCTAACGGCACTATGTTAACTGCTAATGGTACACATTACAGCACATCTTATACAAGCAATGTAACATTCTTCTACATTACAGATATTGATAATGCAAACTTAACAATTACAGTAGAGGATGATTTATTCTTACAGGATGGGTTATGGGACTACTATGGTTTTGATTCCGAAGAGTATGACGATGATATATCCGAATTTATTAACGGAAATACCACAATTACACTAGAAATTCCAACACTAAACACTGGTTCAAATTCAGCACTGAGCTTGGCAGACGTAGCTAACGCAGACTATGCTAACGTTGAAAGTTTGATGAAATTCATCCATGGAATTTAAAATTAACTGCTAGTTTAAAAAAAGTGATAAATAAACGTATGTTAGACATTGACAAAAAAGACGAAGGCGCAGAGAAAATGCAAGAAAATGCTACTCCTCAAAAGAAGCCAGATGAAGTTGCCGGTATCAATATTAGCGGTCATATATTGATCCGCGATAAAGAAACGGGCGAAGAACTCATCAATAAGCGTAATGCTATTCATTATGGCAATATGGCTAATTTAATCGCTAACGCTTTAAACAATGCTCAAGGTGCATATGTTCATTACATGGCTTTTGGTAACGGTGCAACTAGTGTTGATACCGCTGGTAGAGTAATCTACAAGTCACCGCGTGTAAGTGAAGCATATGAAACCGGCGCAAGTCTGTACAGTAGAACTTATTATAAGATTATCTCAGCTGATACAGAAACGGACAAAATACAAATAATTCCAGGTTCAAGTTACACAGACATTAAAGTAACTTGTACACTAGGTTATGCAGAACCTAGCGATCAGGATTTGTTTGACAGTAGTACTACAAATGAAGGTGATTATATTTTTGATGAATTAGCACTGTTTAGTTATCCTAGTGATCCAACAGATGCTGATCCAATTAATACAAGTACAATGCTTACTCATGTAGTTTTTCATCCTGTACAAAAGTCACAAAACAGAATTATTGAGGTAATCTATACTGTCAGAGTACAGTTGAGCTAAAATTATTTGAGGGAATAAGAGATGCCATATACATTTAATAACAGTGACGGAAGTGTTTCGACAACAGTTGCTGACAGTACGATAGATACCAGTACCTATGCAATAGCATTGGTTGGACGTAACGTATCTAACTACGGTCTATACTTTGCACAAAATGCTGTACGTCAATTAGAAAACTTTGCAAGTGCAACTGCACCTAGTGCAAGTACAACACTAACAGGTCAGCTTTGGTATGATAAAACAGAGAATCTACTAAGGGTTTATGACGGCACAAGATGGAAAAGAGCTACTAATATTGTAGTTAGTTCTTCAGCGCCATCAACTAACTTAGTAGCAGGTACAGCGTGGTTTGATACTACAGATGATAAACTTCGTGTACATGATGGTAGCAGTTTTAAATTTGCAGGTTATGCAGGTGAAGTTTCTAGTGCGTTTGCAAGTACAAGTAACATAGGTAATCCCTCTAACTATGGTACTAAACTACGTAACATTTTCTTACGTGATAGTACAGGTGTTGACCGCGCAGTACTTGCATTAACTTATGTTAACGATTCATCTAGTCCTTCGGTAAATTATGGTAGTACTACTACAGCCTTTGGTGCAGAAACAATCATGGCTATTTTCAGTGACCATGCACAATTTACTGCCGCTAACTCGAACAGTAGTACAGAAGGCGAGAGTCGCAACTGGTACACTGAACTTGTTGGTTCAGGCGGCATCGGTGCTATTATTCGTCCTGGTCTAAATTTACGTACTGAATATAACACAACTTCACTAGCGTTAAGCGAAAGATCATATCGCTCAGATGCTTCATATAAAATAAACTTAGGTAGCGTTGGCTCAGACGGTGCAAACGTCAATGCAAGTGAAATTATTCATACAGGAAGAAATTATGTTCCTGATGCAACAAATACCTATAACATTGGTAGTGCAAGTTATAGATTTGCAGACCTCCACACTGGTACAGTGTATGTAGGTAACGGCACATCAGGTGCAATACTTGGTGCAGGTAACGTAGCTATTGGTAATAGCACAACACGAATCAGTACTATTCATACTACTCAATTTAACGTAAGCGGAAACGTAAGTTTTGCTACAGGTACTGCAACAGATGCAGTTACAACAAACACGGCCAATACACTTGTACTAAGAGATAGTGCAGGTAGCTTCTCGGCTAACGTAGTAACAGCCGTTGCAACAGCGGCACGTTACGCTGACTTGGCAGAAATTTATGCCAGCGACGAAACTTACGAGCCGGGCACAGTTGTAAAACTAGGCGGCAGCGCAGAAATTACACAAACAACAAGTATCGAAGATATGAATGTATTTGGTGTTATTTCAACTGACCCTGCTTATTTAATGAACAGTGAAGCAGAAGGTTTGCCTGTTGCATTAAAAGGTCGTGTACCAGTTAAAGTATTTGGTAAAGTACTAAAAGGTGAACGATTAATTAGCAGCCATTTACCAGGCGTAGCAATGGCGCTAGGATTTAACGAATATGATCCACGTAAGGTTATTGGTAGAAGTCTTGAACAGAAAACAACGGACAATTTAGGTGTTGTTGAAGCTGTAATAGGCGTTAAGTAATATAAATATTGTAATAATTAGGAGATAACATGCCATCAGGTGCAACAATCACATCGTCGGGAATGACAACAATGACACAAGTTGTCGCAGGAACTGATACTGTTGTTCCGGCTGACTTCAACAATGCAAGAACAAACGTAAACTTACTACTTGGTACTGCGGCAGATGTAACATTAGGTACATATACAGCCGCAAGTACATACGGATACACACAAGGTGGTTCATCCGTAAGTGCTGCCAGTACAGGCGGTTTAGTTTATGCAGATAATGCCACAGGCGGCTTTAAACGTTTACAAGATGACGTTCAGTCATTGTGTGCATTTTTAGGTCAGACGGTACGAACAGGCGTAGGAACTGACGTAACAACTGCTACAACGATCGCTGCAACTACTTGGAATAACTTAATGCTAAACATTAAGGATTGTTGGGATAACAGATTTAGTCCAGCAAGTACAACAATGTCTAGCGTTAGCAATGTTACAAGAACAACAGCTTGGACTAGTACATTAACTGAAGAAACAACATGGACATTTGCTAGCGAAAGCGCAGCCCGTGCATTTTTTAATGCAGGAGGCGCACTAGGTGTAAGTTCATCGAGAACTGGTGGTTCAGCTACTACACAAAACAGTGACTGGGCCAGTTTGTTAAGTGCTATGGGCGATGTATTAATGAATTACAACGATACAAGTGCAAGTTCAGGTACAAGTGCAGGTATTGGTTTTTATGAATTAACAGCCTCTTATCAGCAGTTGTTTATCAAATACGGTTCAGGTGCTTATGCTTCTAACTTCTTTAAGTTAGAAGGTAAGGTTAACAGTATCACTGATCCAACTGTAATTACATTAAAAGCAACTTGGAGCGATCCTTATACCGCAGCAGCCGCAGCATCCGCTGATGGTGCTATTGGTCCAGACGGCGTACCAAGTTCAGGCGATGAGACTAGTGGATATACTGACAGTATTGACGGTACACTAACACTTAATGGTCGACGCAAACAACCAAATGCAAACGGTTCGAGTATTACTATTACTGCTCCAACAATAAGCATGGCTGCAATCAGCTAATAATACATATAGTTAACAACACCCAAACTGCCTCTTAGCAATGCACACTATGCGGGTTACTTAAAGAGTAGAGTAAACTACACTAAAAAGCCAGTATTTAAGGATACTGGCTTTTTTAATGTATAAGTATAAACGTGAAGAACACAAGGAGAAATAAACTTATGAAGATGTTCACAACAATCGCAGTATCTACTGCACTACTAGGCCTAACAGCTTGCTCAAAGACCGAGCCAGCACCAGCACCAACTGAAGCAGCACCAGCTGCCGCAGTAGTAGCACCAGCTGATAATGCCACAGCACCAGCAACACCTGCTCCAGTTGCGGCACCAGCAGATGCGGGCGCAGTACAGCCTAAGTAATATAACAGACTAGTCTGTTTTTAAATAGTGTCGAACAAAAGCCAGTATTTACGGATACTGGCTTTTTTTTGTCTTAAATACTTGCATGAGCACTAGACTAACTGACGCACTTGAATTTGCTAATTATCGAGTTACACTTAATAATCAGCAAGCCGCACTACGAGCCAAAACTCAAAGTTTATTAAGTTACAGCATTAATGGTGGCACGTTTACAATTGATCGTTCGCTACTTAATTTTTGTAAATTATTGCTAGAAGAAAAGCAAACTGAAGCAGTTCTTTTAGACATATACCAAAATCCTATTAAAGTTGATATTGAAAGTTTTTATGATGAAGTACTCAGTCGTTACTTTGAAGTAACCAACGACTATTATGCAGAGTACGAAAAACTACGTAAGTCACGCAAAGTACATAAGGTATTAGATCTCAATGATGAAGGCAAATAATGATCGTGGCATCATTATGTTTGCCCACAACAACGCAGAAATTGATTATTTTAAACTAGCTGTTGTAAACAGTCTTTTAATACAAAAGCATTTAGGTATTAAGAATATTACAGTAGTTACCGATCCTGCTAGTTTAGAATATGCTGAAAAATCTTTGGGTAAAGACGTTATAGATAATGCAATAAACAATCTTATTGTTGTTGAAAAAGATAAAAAGTTTAAAGAACAAAACATACGAACATTTAAAGACACCAGCCATACTGCAAAGCCATTAAGTTTTTATAATGTTAATCGTTGTGATGCATATGATCTAAGTCCGTATGAAGAAACTATATTACTAGATGTAGACTACCTAATACTAAGTGATACACTTAATCAGTGCTGGGGACACAACGAAGAACTAATGATGAATTGGCGTTACCAGGACATCATGTATGAACGTAAAGATCTTACACTTAATAGATTAAACGATTTTGGCATTACAATGTATTGGGCTACTGTTGTGTACTTTCGTAAAACGCCTTTAACAGAAAGTTTTTTTAATTGTGTTAAACATGTTAAAAATAATAAACAATATTATCAAGACGTTTACAAATGGAAAGGCAGTTTATACAGAAATGATTACAGTTTCAGTATAGCGGCTCATATGATGAGCGGATTTAAAGATAGAGGAATACCACAACTTCCTACCACACTGTATAAAACATTTGACACTGACGATATACACAGTGCAGTTAACGATCATACTCTGATAATGTATTTAGAAAAGCCACGTAGCCCGGGCGACTTTATGCTTACTAAATGGAGTAATGTTGATTTACACGTTATGAATAAATGGGCAATAAATAGAATAAGTGAGGAATTAATCAATCATGTTAGAAACAATCTGTGATACATTAGTAGAAGCGTATAAGCGCAACTGGATTACCAGTCGTGACGGCAATGTAAGTATTCGTCACCACGACCGTAATCATTTTTATATTACGCCTAGTGGTGTGCGTAAGCAGACAATGCAACCTGATCAGTTTAAAAAGATTCAAATTAATCGTGTGCCATATGCCGCACCTCCTTTCGTACAATACGGTTGGGTAGAAGAGTTTTATACAGACATTAGTGCTAATCTAAAGCCCAGCGGCGAAATTCCTCTACACTTCGGCTTACAAAAAGAAATGGGTCAGCACAAAAATGACGTGCGAGTAGTTATGCATCTGCATCCGACTTATTGTGTAGCAGCCATGCACGCCGGAATAGAACTAGCTGAGTTAGTGAAAGACTTTCCTGAACTAGGACGCTATACACGAGTAGCACCTAATGTGCCAGATGTTCCACCTATCAGCGAAGAACTAGCTGTAAAGTGTCACGAAAATTTACAGCTTGACAGTGAGGGTAACATTGCATATGACATTGTTGGCATTAAAGGTCATGGGGTTGTAGCAATAGATACTAGTCCATGGCGTGCTATGGAACACATTGAACGCCTAGAACATATTTGTAAAATTGTGTTATCTAGTGGTGTAAAGTAAAAATGAAAAACTTTAAACATATAGTTACATCGGGTTGTAGTTTTAGCGATGCTATCACACGTTATACCTGGCCAATACATTTAGAAGCATCGTACGATGTTAACTGTGTTCACATGGGTTTATCAAGTCAAGGTAATAGTTTAATTGCTAGAAAAGCAATATTTGCTGTACAGCAATTATTAGATCAAGGTGCAAAGCCAGACGAAATTCTAGTAGGTATTATGTGGAGCGGACCAGATAGGCACGACACATATATTTCTAATATTAAAGGACAGCTTAGTGATGATGTTAAAAGTTTAGATAGTATGTTTATTAATCCTACAACATATGTCGACGACGATCCCGGCGGCTGGTTAATTATGAATCCTCATTGGAAAGAAAAGACATCTAAAATTTATTATTCGCATTTGCATGATTTTGTTAATCATAGAGTTAATACCTATGAAAAAATTCTTTGGGTACAATCGTACTTAAAATTGGCAGGTATTAAATATTTTATGACTACATTTACATCAGAAGTTTTTAAAGATACAGATTTTTATAAAAATCCAAATGTCATTTGGATGCGAGATCTTATTGATTGGAGCCATTGGTTACCAGTAGGCAGTATGCACGAATGGTGCTACACACACTGGACTGATAATGATTTCCCTCAAATTGACGTGAAAATTGAAGAACACGGAGAAACAATAAAGTGGCCTGATAATCATCCTACACGAATTATGCATGAATATTTTACTAAAGAAATAATATTGCCACATATTAAAAACAGATTCGTTGACTACTACTGTCCAGAATTTAAAGAAGGTGTTTAATGAGTAAGGGCTATATTGTAATAGCACAAAATAATGCATCTGTTGATTATCTTCAACAGGCATATGCTCTTGCGTTAAATTTAAAACTAACACAAAGCAGTGTTAATAATTTAACCGTTTGTGTTGATGCCGAAACAAAGAAAAAAATCACCAACAAACACAAACAGGTATTTGACTATATTGTTGACATTCCTTGGCAAGATGATGCACAAGGCGAAGATTGGAAAATTAACAATAAATGGAAATATCTACATATGACGCCATACGATGAAACAGTTGTATTAGATACTGATATGTTATTTCCAACAGATGTCAGCCATTGGTGGGATATATTATCACAACGTGATGTGTGGGCTACTACCAAAGTACGTACTTTTCGCGGTGAAATTGTTAGCAGTAATTATTATAGAGAATATTTTGTAAAAAATAATTTACCTAATGTGTATACAGCTTTCTTTTATTTTAAGAAAAGCGAACTGGCTAGTGAATTATTTGCTATGACAGAAATTGTGTTCCAGCATTGGCAGCGTTTCTTTTACAAGTATATGCCCGAAGGTAAACCAGACAGGCTGAGTGGCGATGTTGCATTTGCACTAGCTATGCAACTATTGGGCATTGAACATGAATGTACTAGAGAAAACATTGACGCCGTTCCTACCTTTGTACATATGAAAAGCCATGTACAAAACGTACCAACATCGATAATAAGCCATAACTGGACTGAAACTATACCTACTTACTATAACACTTATACTGATTTCAAAGTAGGAAACTTCCAACAGTTGTTGCCATTTCATTATGTTGAAAAGGACTGGCTAACACTAAAAATGATTAAACAAATGGAAAATGATTATGGTATCTAAAGAAGCTGAAGAACGAAGATTAAGGTTTTTAGCGTCAAAAGAATCTGCTGGCGGAAGTTTTGCTGCCTTGATGAAGCAAGAACTTTCAAAAAAGCCAAAAGTATATTTTTTAAATGATGGAACAATTGTTTCTATTACTAAAGAAGAAATAGAAGCAAACCCAGAGTGGCAGTTTCGAGAATTCGACGATAACCAACTACAAATTCTCGAAGGTAAAAATTGGAATCTTTTCTTTGTAAAAAAGGATTTGCTAGTTGACAATCTTTATAGTATAGAATCTAGGCCTTTAGAGAGTACTATAGTATCAGCTGAAAATAATTCGCTTATGCTTATTGACCATAACGATGATTTTGACTGTAAATGTACATTAACAAAAAATCAATTTATCATTGAGCTTAACGATAATATTTTACAAAAATATAAAGATATAGATCCTTTTACTGCAACCGCAAATGGACATAAAATTTTAAAATTTTATTTTACAGCAAAAAACGATCCACACATAATGTTACACAGTGAATATGTGTCGTTACGTCAACTATTAACTAATAAACTGCTAACCATTAAAATCAAAGACATCCCATTAGAATGTAGCATTTATACTGTTAAAGCATTCGAAAAATATTCAAGAGAAGTTTAGATTAGGCGTATATGGGCCAGCCTTTGATAGATACCTTCAAATAACATGATAAATATGTGTGTACTTAATATAGGACACACATATGGCCAAAATTGATGTTACTGAACTAGACATCTTTTATATCTCTTACGATGAACCCAATGCGGAAGAAAATTGGGCAGACTTGCTTAACAAGGTACCTTGGGCAAAACGAGTTCACGGTGTTAAAGGGTTCGATGCCGCGCACAAAGCCGCTGCCGCACAAAGTGAAACTGAACGTTTTATTACTGTAGACGGTGATAATATCGTAATGGATGATTTCTTTGAACAGGTGCTAGATGTACCCGATACAGACCATGACGGCAACAACATTAGCGAAAGCATCTTTAGCTGGAACGCTAAGAACCTACTAAACGGATTAGTATATGGCAACGGTGGTCTTAAGTGTTGGCCCAAAGAGTATGCACTACAGATGCAAACACACGAGTCAGCAGGCGATGGCGAAGGCATGGAGTTCTGCTGGAAGTTAAACTATATTCAGCTCAACGACACATTTAGTGAAGTACATCAAACAGCCAGTCCGTTCCAGGCTTTTCGTGCAGGCTTCCGTGAAGGCGTAAAGATGAGTCTAGACCAAGGACGAAAAGTACGTGCAGATGAGTTTGCAGATAAAATTTGGTGGCAAAATTATAACAGATTACAAACGTGGTGCAATATCGGTAGCGATGTTGAAAATGGGTTGTGGGCAATCTACGGCGCTAGGTTAGGCTGTCAAAAAACTGTATTAACAGATTGGGACACTAATCAAATTTCAGACTATGAGTGGTTTAAAGATTATTTTAATAAAGAAATCGCTCCACAGTTTGCAGGCGACACAGTTTGCCGCTATACAAAGGTTGCGTGGAACAAAGAAATGTTGTATAATGCAATATGTACTCTAGGACAAGAACTAAATGAAGATATCAACAAAATGATGTTGTTTGATCCTAATCCAAAAATGTGTGAGTTCTTTAAAAAAACTTATGTAAATCCACGCCGTTGGGGTGTAATGATTCGAGAAAAACAGATCCAAGAACTGCTGGAAAAAGGCTTGTTATAATGCTGTTAAACATTGATCAAATATGTCGAGAAAATATAAAAGTCTGTCATGGCACAGAGTACATACTCATTGACAACTTTTTTGATCCTCAATTATTTGATGCAGCACATAAAAAATACTTATTGGATTATTTTGTAACTAATGATAAATTAGAAGGCTTTATGTCTTTATCAGGCCACCCACTAATGGAAGTATTATTAAAATATGAAAGTGAAATGTTAAATGCTATTAATCTGGTTTGGCAAGAAAACTGCATAGAAAACAAGTCTTCTGTTAACTTACTTCCAGCTGGAAATAAATTACATATTCATAATGATACACATTGGATACATGTGCCGATTAGAGGTGTTTTATATTTAAACAACGCTTGTGGTACAACATTTCATTCAGATACGTATGGCAACGATCCGATTGACATAGGTGGGAAACCTAATCAACTTTTATTATTTAAAGTTTTGGATAAAAGTTTTCATAGTGTAGGACTACTAGATCACAACGCAGTAGATAGATTTACTATTTCAATGATGCTTGACCGAACCAAAGAAGAGAAAAAATGAAATATTGGTTTTTTGGTGCATCTTCAGAGTATGCAAAATACATTATTGCCGATTTAGAAGCCGCCGGTCACGAAGTTATTAAATTCGGCCGACATAATGTTGATTATAGTAAACCAGAAGAATTCATAGAATCTATAAAAAATAAAGAGCTTCCAGATAGAATATTTTTTAATGCAAATATTCAGGGTGCCGATTTTGATTATACTAGACCTTTGATAGAACAAAAAGACACGTATGATAATTTTATAAACTCTTGGAGAATAGGTTTTTGGTTTAAACTAACGTTGTTAAAATACTTAGAAAATAAAATGAAAGGCACGTTTATTTTTTCTACAAGTACTATCGCTTACGAAAAAGACTTTCCTGATTGTATACTATATAGATTATTAAGAAGTTCTGAACAACAGCTTATTTTTACAATAGGCGGAAAAGATAAAGGCTTAATAGTTGCAGGCGCATGTATAAGTGATATGACACAAGAAAAAAAGCAAAAATATGCCAAACTAATCAGTGACCATTTATTAAATGACGGCTTTAATAATAACGACATTTGGTCGGTAGCCGGCGGGGAACATATGCATAGAGTTATTATGCGTTGGAAACAACACAGTAAATTTATGGATCAAGGTTGGGACTATACTAAAATTTATGACTAGTATTTATGAACAGGCAGCAGATGCCGCCCAAAAAGAACTAGATGCTATTAGCCCTACTATGTGTTATGCAAAGTGGGCGCAGGTATCTATGCACTTGACTAACGGCATGACACACAGTTGTTATCATCCGCCTACGCACAAAATTGACCTAGAAGAACTAAAGGCTAATCCCAGTGCGCTACACAATACATCTGAGAAAAAAGAACAGCGTAAAGACATGCTGGAAGGAAAACGCCCAGCTGGTTGTAGCTACTGCTGGCGCATCGAAGATGTAGGTGGCCGCAGTGATCGTGTTTACCGCAGTGGCGAATACTGGGCACAGAACGCTAAAGAAGATATTAAGACAGCAGGTTGGGAAGGCAACATCAACCCACGCTATGTAGAAGTAAACTTTAACCAAGCCTGCAACTTCAAATGCAGTTATTGCAGTCCGCATCTAAGCACCAGCTGGCATCAAGAGATTAAAGATCACGGTCCATATCAAATTGTGGGTGGCGAGCATAACAACACAGAAAGTTTAGCTCGCGCAGGCCTAATGCCTTTGCGTGTAGCACAGGATGAGAATCCATATGTAGAAGCGTTCTGGAAATGGTGGCCAGAGTTATACAAGAATCTAGAAGTGTTCCGTATGACAGGTGGTGAACCACTGATGGACGTAAATACTTTTAAAGTACTAGACTATGTGTATAAAAATCCTAACGCATGGCTAGAAATGAGTGTAACATCAAACATGGTTCCACCAAAGCCACAGCTAATGGACAAGTTTATTGAATCGCTACAGCGTTTAGAACAGATTCAAATTTGGGAAGATCCACAGAAGTTTAATCCAAACAGTGGAAACAACTGGTATGTAGCACCGGCTTGTAAGAACTTCGCTGTGTTTGTTAGCTGTGACGGTTATGGTAAGCAAGCAGAGTACATGCGTAACGGCATGGACTTTGAAGTGCTAAAGAAGAATGTATTGCGTGTACTACGTGAAACAGACAATACCACTATAACATTTATTAACACATTTAATGCACTTAGCTTAACCAGCTTCCGAGAATGGCTACAGTTTATTCTAGAGCTCCGCGAAGAGTTCGCTAAAGATCGCCAAGGCATTAAATACATACCAGTACCGGATAATGGTGGACACAAACACCCTGACTACGAAATACGTCCTAAGCAACGTATTTGGTTTGATATTCCGTTATTGCGAGCACCACACTGGCAGTGCATACAAGTAATGCCAGAATGGTACCAGGACTACTTAGAAGAAGCAATTGCTTTTATGGAACTTAATGCTGCCAACGAGCAGTACATAGACTATAGAGGCTTTAAGGATTTTGAAATTGATAAGGCTCGTCGTAATCTAGAATGGATGAAAGCGGGCAGTAAGTTAAGTGAAGAAGAAGTATTAAAAGCGCGAGCTAATTTTTATAAATTCTTTACGCAACATGATCAGCGTAGAGACACAGACTTTTTATCAGTGTTCCCGGAAATGGAAGACTGGTGGCAAATTTGCCAAGAAGCAAATGCAATGATTTAGAGGACACACAATGGGACGTAAGCAAGGCGAAAGCCACAGAGAGTTTAAGAAGAGAATGATTGATCCGGTTTCGGAATCATTCTGTGCGGCTAAGTGGCTTAATGCTACTATTTGGCTAGGGCATGGTGGCACTACTAGTTGCCATCACCCTCCCGCACACCAAATTGATTTAGAAGAAATCAAAACTAATCCTACTGCTATTCACAATACCAAGCACAAAAAGAAAATGCGTCAAATGATGCAGGAAGGCAAGCGTCCCAAAGAATGTGAATACTGCTGGAAGATTGAGGATATGGGCAAGGATGCTGACGGCAACGAGCCTGTAAGTGATCGTACATACAAGACTGTTATCTATGAAGATGAAGACTTGATGAAGATTGCTAAACTAAATCCAGATGCAGACGTTGGTCTTAAGACTTTAGAAATTTCCTTTAATAGAACTTGTCAGTTCGCATGTAGCTATTGTAATCCTGCTTTCAGTACTACATGGGTAAAAGACATTCGAAATAATGGCGGTTACCATAATATCCGTAGCGATGCACGTGGGCATTTTATTGACGATGCACCTTATGCAGAACCATTTGACAGAGATGACTTTAATCCATATGTAGATGCGTTCTGGCGTTGGTGGCCTGAACTTAGCCAAGAGCTAGAAGAAATTCGTGTTACTGGTGGTGAACCTACAATGACTCCTGACATCTATAAACTGTTTGATTGGTTTAAAGAAAACGCTGATACACCGCAAGCACAAAAAATGCGTTTAGCTATTAACAGTAACTTAGGTTCTAAGAAAGACCTTATTGACAAGTTAATTGCCGGTACACAGTATATTAATCGTTTCCACTTGTATACTAGTTGCGAAGCATACGGCCCACAAGCTGAATATATTCGCGACGGACTAAACTGGGAAGAATGGACACATAACTTTGAACGTATGTGTAGTGAAGCACGTATCGAAGGCTTGCACATGATGATGACCATTAATGCGCTGTGCTTAGATAGTATTGTAGACTTTTTAAACTGGATGCTGTCAATGAAGCGCAAGTACGGACATAATCGTCCAGGCTTTACTTGCAACATTCTACGCTTCCCTAGTTTCCAAAGTCCATTAACACTACCAGATGAGTTACGTAAAAAGTATCACGACCAAATCTTTAACTGGCTTAAAGAAGTACGTGAAAAGGACGAGCGTGATGCTAATGGACTACAGTTGGTGCAACCTTGGGAGCAGGATCAGCTAAGTCGTCTTATTGAGTATCTAGACGTTGTTAAAACACCGCATCGTAATACTGCTGACCGTGAACTACTAGAGCATGACTTTAAAGTATTCCATGAGCAGTATGATGCACGTCGCGGCAAAGACTTCCGCAAAACATTTCCTAATCTAGTAGAGTTCTATGATAACATCAAAGTTCTGCCACTAGTGAAAAAAGAAATGGATATCCAGCAACCAAAGACATTAGCTAAAGACGGTGCTGTTTATGCACATCGTACAGTAAGCGAAGATGGTGAAGTTGTTGTAGAGGAAGTTCGTAAGCGTGATCGTAAGACAGGTGAAAGTGCAGACTGGTACGACAATCCATTAGACCCTGAAGCTCGTGCTGAAATGATGAAAAAAATTGGTGGCAGTAGCATTGGCTGGGATACAGAATTAGATGGTTTAGGTGGTGTAGAAGGCAATGGCTAAACTATATGCTAACATAGGTGTAGGACACGAAAATAAAATTAGTGTCTTAGAAGCAAGACTAATTGCGGCTGCACAGTGTAATGCTGATGCAGTTGTAATTAGCAAAAGCACACCTAGTTTGCTTATACCGGAAGAAAAGAAATATGTTTCTATACCAAGTCGCTGGGGGCATTTACCATATATTGAAGTTGCTAAACGTAGTGAGATAGATATAAATTCAGCTGAACATATTAGCAATTTAGCAAATAGAATAGGTATACCCGTTATATGGAGTGTTACTGACAGTAATGCGGCAGAATTTGTAAAAGAGTATTGTGATGCTAAAGTTATTAAGCTTCATAACAGTGCTGTCAACATTTACGAACTATCTAGATTTTGCAAAAATAATTTTACAGAAGTTATCTTTAGTTACAAACACAATGAAGACTACCAAACACTATATGGTAAAGGTAGAAAGAATCTGCAAGTATATTACACTACAGAAAATTTTCCGCCTGAGATCAATGAAATTCATTTAAACGAACTAGATAAATTAATACAGCAAGGTTATACTGTAGGGTACGAAAGTAAAGATGTAGGCATATTCCCTAGTGTTGCAGTTGCATATAAAGGTGTAGAATTTATTGAAAAGTATCTGGGCGATGAAGATAGTGATAATGCAGCCTTGTTAACACCTCAACAATTTTATGATTACTTTAAAAATTTAGAAATACTAGAGATTGCAAATGGGTAAAAATAATACATTAGATTTACACGGAGTAAGACATCATGACGTTGATCGCATAGTGGAAAACTTTATTTTCATGAATCAAAAATTAGTGCCTTTAAAAATAATTTGCGGCAACAGTCAGGTAATGATTGATTTAGTATTTGCAGTAATTAAGCGACATAACATAACAGTAGCCACAATGGATCACTACGGCGTAATAGATATACAAAAACTATGACAAAAAGAATTAAACCAATTTGGGAACATGGGCAAATGAGTCCAGAATCTCCTAACAAAACATTTTGTATGGCGCCATGGACGCATACGTACATTAGTCCTCAAAGCGAGCGACGCATGTGCTGTGCTAGTCGCGAAGAACATATGATGCAGCGTCAATACATTGACGCTAGCAACGACAAGAGCACCGGCAAGTATAAAGAAGTAGGCACTATTGACGATTATAAACCAGTAAGTTTACACGAACACTGGAATAGTGATTATATGAAGGACATTCGCAAGAAGCTAATGTCCGGGGAAACAATACCACAATGTGCAGTATGTAATGATAGCATTTTAAGTCAAAGCACTTATCGCCAGTGGTTTACAGGATTTTTATTTAAGGACAAGATCGAACAAGCGTTCGAGGAGACAGATGATGATGGAACTACTCGTATGGAGCCTATTAGCTTTGACTATAGGGTCAGTAATTTATGCAATTTTAAGTGTCGTATGTGTGGTGAACCTCTTTCTTCAAGCTGGGAAGCAGAAAAGAAAAAGCACGGTCTCTGGAGTCCAGAAAACCAACCTTTCATGGTCCCCGAAAATAAAAAGATCATTGAGAAATTCCAAAAAGAAGTTGTAGAAGAAGAATTTTGGGATGCCATCTGTCGAGGTATTGTAGAGGAAATTTATTGGGTCGGCGGTGAACCATTGATGTATGATATTCACTGGCGTGCAATGGATCGTTTATCGCAAGACGACAATCTTAAAAAAGTACATTTACGTTATAACAGTAACTTAAGCAGAGTAAGATTTAATAATCACTATTTGTATGATTGGTTACCACAAGCCAAGGACTGGACTATGTGCGCTAGTATTGATGGTACTGGTACTATTGGTGAATTTATCCGTACTGGGTTAAAGTGGAATGAATGGGATCGTAACTTCCGTGAAGGTGTAGCACTACCAGGAGGTAAAGATCGTATGCTCATGGATCTTACATTAACTGGCCCAGGTATGTTTGATTTAAAAACTTTCTTTAATTATGCATTAGAATTAGATGTTAAAATTGAAACTAAACGTATGTTTGCATTTCATTCCGACATTGTGTTTAGTCCTATGGCTTGGCCGAGACACATTTTAGATCGTATCATTAAAGAAAATTTAGATTATATTGTACCACGTGCTACACATAAACAACAAACACTAATACGTGAACTAGAGAATATGTTAGTAACACCTACGTTCCAAGAACAGTGGCCAGATCAAGCTGAAGCCAGTTTCTTCAAAGGACGCAACTGGCAGGATAAGATTGCTGATATTCGTCCAGAACAGCCTTTACGCATCGAAGACATATACAAAGCCGACAACGAACTATACGATTGGTGGATGAGAAAGCCAAATACTTGATAATCAAGTAAAATTACCTGATAAATATGTAGGTACAGTTAAAACTGTACTTAACAACTTAGGAGAAGAAAATGGCCTCAATCGGATTTATCGGAGTTGGCAAGCTAGGACAAGCCTGCGCCGAGATGGTCGCTGAAGTCCATGATGTTGTTGGATATGATATTTCACCACGCGAGCCAGAGAACTTTAAAATGGTTCCTACACTCGCTGATGCAGTACGCGGTCAAGATATTGTGTTTATCGCAGTTGAAACACCGCACGATCCAAAATATGATGGCAAAGCACCAACCAGTCATTTACCTAACAAAGACTTTGATTACACTGTAGTCAAGAACGTTCTGCGTGAAGTAAATGCGGTTGCAACACCGTCTCAGTTAATTGTTCTAATCTCAACTGTACTACCAGGTACAGTTCGTAGTCAGTTACAACCATTAATAACTAATGCACGTTTCATTTATAATCCATACTTAATTGCTATGGGTACTGTTAAGTGGGACATGGTTAACCCAGAAATGGTTATGATTGGTACAGAGGATGGCAGCGAAACTGGTGATGCAAAAGAACTTGTAGACTTCTACAAGACCATTATGCAGAACAGCCCACGTTACATTGTAGGTACTTGGGAAGAAACAGAATGTATCAAAGTATTCTATAATACATTCATTAGTGCTAAAGTAAGCCTAGTAAACATGATTCAGGACGTAGCTGAAAAGCTAGGTCATGTTAATGCTGAAGTAGTTTGCGATGCACTAGCAACAAGCGACAGACGCATTATGGGACCAGGTTACATGAAGCCTGGCATGGGCGATGGCGGTGCATGTCACCCACGCGATAATATTGCTCTACGCTTTCTAGCAGAGCGCCTAGACTTAGGCTATGACTTATTTGATGCTGTAATGCGTTCACGTGAAGTACAAGCAGAAAACATGGCTAAAAAGTTAGTTGAACTTGCATCCGGCAAGCCTGTAGTTATTGTAGGTAAAGCATATAAGCCATTAGTGCCATATGATGCCGGTAGTAGCAGTATGTTGGTTGGGCATTATGTAGAACAACTTGGTGCTAAACTTTATTACTTAGACGAAGTAATGGGAGAAGTACCGCCAGCTGATGTTCTATCTAGCCCAGCTGTTTACTTGCTAGCACACAATCCGCAGATTACTTACGGTGAACAGCTAGACTTTGTAAAAGGTTGGTATAATGATCACAGAGTTACAGGTGCAGATGAAGCATTAACAGTAGCAACAGCTAATGGTACTACCCTTAGCTTTGCCGAAGGAAGTGTTGTAGTTGATCCGTGGCGTAAAACACCTGATTTAACTGGTGTAGAAGTAGTTCATTACGGCAATACTAGGTAATGTTATTGCAAAAAACAATAACAGGTAAAATGGAAGTTAGGGGAGTTCATTCTCCTCTAACTTCTTACTATATAACTATTCATGGCGGGTTCCCTTTATCATCTAACGACAATAAACTTTTTAAAATTAAACAAGTTTTTGAAAAAGCCGCATTAGAAAATAAAGATAAACAACTCATAATAGATTGTGTAGAAGAGCCTATGTTGTTTGGTTCTCGCGATAAAAGTAAATTATGGTTTGATATATTACATGACCTATCTAAACATTTTCAAATTCCCGAAGAAAATATTGTTTTTTTAACATCAAACATTTATAGTACTGACAGCTACAATAAATGGTGTAACAAAAATCTAATAGATAAAAAAATAAAAGTATACAATCAACCTAAGAGTCTTTGGTTAGAGCGATTATTTTTAAATGGTTGTAGCTATTTAGAAAAAGAAGAAACTAAGCATGTAAGTATGTTTGTAGGTAGACCTACACTACATAGAAATTTTGTGTTACAATGGTATTTAAAAAATATTGTTAATACACCAAGAATAGAAAAGATGATAACATCGTTTTTTTACGAAAATTTTGATGTACCCGACGATTGGAATTTAACTAACGAACAAAAAAATTACTTTAATTCGTTAACAAAAAATGTTGAGAACATTGTTAGGACTTCAAATATATGGCTTGGCGAAACTGACGAATTTAAAAATTCTTTTTCTTCGTGTTTATTTAATTTTAATATTGACTATCATGAAGCAGAGGATTTTTATAGTTTTGAAGATTATAAAGAATTTAAAAATAAGAATGATTGGTGGAAAGAAGATGTGTTATCCGAAAAACTTTTTAGATCAATAATATATAAAAGACCTTTTATTAGGTTTGGCATGCCAAACGGATTAAAAGTTTTACGGTCATGGGGCTTCAAAACATTTGATGGTATTTTATTTGATGAAAGCTATGATGATATAGACGACAGTTTTGAAAGAATAGATCATATTTTAAATCAAGTAACAACATACTTAGATATGCCTTTTAACAGTTTAAAAGAAAAAGTTTATAGTGAAGAAGTTCAAGAAGTTTTAGATCATAACTATAACCTAGCATATAAGATTTATAACGAAAAAGAGGAAGTAGTAAATGTCTGAACCTAGATATTGCAGTTTGCTTTGGAAGCACATGAGTAACGAACCAGGTGGATTTGTTAGAACATGTTGTATTGCACAACAACGTGTAACAAAGCCTAATGGAGAATTTTATACACTTGGTGAAACTAGTGTTCGTGACATCTTCCACAGTGAATTTTATAAAAATGTCCGCCAAGAAATTAGAGAAGGTGGTTTACCAAAAAACTGTAAGCATTGTTGGCAAGACGAAGCTAATGGTAAACAGTCTAAACGTGAAATTTATAACGAGTATGCTAAATGGCGCTACGAAGAAATAGACTATTCTCAAGAACCAGAAATGCCGCAAGACTTCCAACTTATTTTAGGAACAACTTGTAATATTAAATGCAGAACGTGTAATCCTAACTATAGCAGTAAGTGGGTTAAAGAGTCTGAAGATAGAGGTCTGCCCTATCTAAAAGAAACAGTTGCTATTCAAATGGACGACATGGAAAATGCAAAGTTTTGGACTGAGATGGATGACTGGATCAAGGATATTAAGTATCTAGAAATTATGGGCGGCGAGCCGCTGTATATGAAAGAGTTTAAATCATTTGCTGAAAAACTTATTGAACGTGATCTTGCAAAAGATATTGCTCTTAACTTTAGCACTAACGGAACACAATTACACACTGACTTGGTAGGTAAACTTATTAAGAACTTTAAGGATGTTGGTTTCGGTATTAGTGTTGATGCTGCCAGTAAAGAAAGATTTGAATATTTAAGACATGGTGCTGATTGGGATGTAGTAAGTAAAAATTTAGACCATTTCCATACATTACATACTAACAAAGAAATTTATGTAAGTATTACATGTACGGTATCAGCAATGAATGTGATGTACTTAAAAGAATATGTAGAAGTATTTGCTGAACGTTGGCCTAATTTTGAAATTTTCTTTAATATGGTTCATTTCCCCAGCTGGTTTAATAGTAATGTGTTTGAGGAATTTGTAAAAACCAAAGTAGTTGCGCCTTTACAAAACATGACTTTTCCTAATGCTTCCGTTGAAGGGCAAATCAAAGGTATTATTAATCATGTACTAACACCACTGGAGCAAGTAGTAATACCCATGCGTGATTGGAGCGATGTTCCTGATCCTAATATTACTGTTGAAACAGAAATGGCTGTTAGACGTAGAATGTTTATGCAACAACTGGTTGCAGGTGATAGATATAGAGGCGAAGATTTTAGAAAAGTATTTCCTGAACTGTATGAAATAATCAAACCATATTTTGATTATGATTTTCACTACGCTAAAGCTGTAGAAGATCCACGTTACGGCGCTGTAGCGAAAGGCGCATTTATATGAGTAATACATTCTGTCCACTACCGTGGATTCATTTAGGTACACACCCGCATGGTGGTGTTACACCTTGCTGTATCAGCGATCACACAGCAGGTAAAAATCGTGCTAGAAATTTTGGCCCAGATGGAGATCAATTCTTTACATTAAATAATCACGATATTAACACCCACATGAACAGTGATTACTTTAAGCAAATAAGGCAACAAATGTTAAATGGTGAAAAACCTGTTGCATGTATGAGGTGTTATGATGAAGAAGATAAAAAAATTGTTAGCAAAAGAAAACATGAAATGGGCCAGTATCCTCATCGAGACCTTACTTGGGCTAGCAGCATTACTGACACTAACGGTGGCATTCCTCTTGACCTTCGTTTTGTCGAGCTCCGTCTTGGTAATGTATGCAATGTTCGCTGTCGTACTTGCAATCCAGCAAGTAGCAGTCAGTGGCGCCGAGATTATCAAGAATTGGTGGAAAAATTAGAGTTTGTAAACGACGGATATAGTTGGCTAGATCATAAAAACGATTTTAAATGGCCTGAGGATGAAAGCTTCTATGAAGATTTGTACAATAGTGCGCCTAACATGGAAGTATTGTATATCAATGGAGGCGAACCAACACTTATTAAAGCACATTGGAAGTATCTACGTAAGTTAGTAGACGGTGGCCGTAGTAAAAATATTACATTGTGGTATAACATTAATATGACTAACTTACCCGAACAGGCTATTCCTTTATGGAAAGAATTCAAAGAGACTCGTGTATGCCCGAGCATCGACGATTTGCATGTACGTAATCATTATATACGTTTTCCAACATACTGGGCTGATGTTAGAGATAATCTTAATAGACTTATGGAAACAGATTTAACTATACGCATCACACAAACTGTTAGTGCTTATAATTTTGCTTACTTGGAAGAATTTTTAGATTGGGCTCCTGTACCAGTAGATATGAATTTTGTATATGATCCTGACTTTTTAAGTCCTGCGGTTCTACCTCCGGAGGTAAGAAAAGAAATTATTCACAAATATAGAGTTGGTAAGTACGGTAATGGCGTACATTTTTCAAATATTACAGGTTTATTTGAAAACGATGACTGGGATTCAAATAAATGGGAACAGTTTTGTCGCTACAATGATCAACTAGATAAGCAACGTCAACACCCAGCTAGTTTAACTTGGCGTGCTGTGTTCCCTGAACTAATAGAAATGATAGAGAAGTATGGATACAACCACACATATTGAAAAGTTTTATCATCCTAGTTATCTAGATCCTAATAAAAATCTAGAAATTACTAAGACAAAAACTATCTGTCATGCAGATATTGTACACCTTAACGACCAGTACGATGCACTATATGATAGCCTAACAAATAAAAGTAATTCATTTAACATCATAGATTATCAAAGTATCTCCGAATTTGATATTAGTCTTTATACAAAATATGCGCTTTCTTGCCTTCCTAAGAAAGAAAATATTATTGTTGGTTATACAACCGAAGCATTAAACTCAACATATTGGAACATTGTGTTTGATATGTTGCAGAGCGATGGTTATAAAAATATTTTATGGATTGATGGCGCCCTCACTAAAGGCCCTGTCCTTAGACACCTAGAAAAATTAAAAATAACACACTTTACTGCACCAACATTTTTTAAATCTCTTTTTAGACCTTTAGTGGTAGATAAAATTCCAACTGCTGGCGACATAGGTTGTAAAAATAAACATTTTGTTAGCTTAGGTAGATTAGTTAGACAAGAACGTATCTATTTTACTAACAAAATTTTAAATGAGGCCGACTTATTAAATAAGGGTATAGTAACTTGTGGTTGGGGCAATGACACATTAAATGTTTGGAAAGATCCGAACAGCATAAATTATTTAAAATTAATGCTTAGTGACGACGAGCTTGCTAAATTTCCTGTATCTGTTAATCACGCAGACAATGATCAACATCATTTTTTCAAAGAATTTGAATCAGCAATTTTTAATGTTGTTCAAGAGTCGTCTGTTGGTAGTGATGTTAGAAGTCATGTTAAATATTATAGTCCTGTGCCATATAATTGGCAAACAGTTTCGTCTGATAGAGTATTTTTTACAGAAAAAACTGCTAAAGCATTTTTAATGAATCAAATTCCTTTATTCATCGCTGCACCAGGAATGGTACAAGTGCTACGAGAGCTAGGTTTTGATATGTTTGACGATATAGTGAATCATAATTATGATAAAGAAGATAACATTTATAAACGATGTGATTTAGTGTTTGATGAATTAAAACGTTTAGTAAATATGTATACAATAAACGGTTGGTGTGAGATATTAAAACAAAGAAATATGTCTGTGAGATTAGCAAATAATTTTTATAGAGTAAAAACACTAGCACAATCAAATGATATAGAAGCTTGGGTAGATAGTAATTTTTAAAATGAACATAGATGATCATAAGAATAGTAAGACCATGTGTATATTGCCATGGATTCACATGCACCCATGGCCCAATGGCAAAACTATGCTGTGCTGTGACAGCCCTTGGGAAACAAACATAGGCGATTTGCGAGAGAACAGCTTACGCGAAGTATGGAACAGTCCTGCTATGCGTCAGGTTCGCCTTAACATGCTACAGGGCAAAAGTTGCAAAGAGTGTGTTCGCTGTTACGAAAAGGAAAAGTATGGTCACGACAGCTTACGTGTTCGCAGTAACAAAGACTGGTTAGAGCCGCATTGGGATAAAGTTGCAAAAACTAATCCTGATGGCAGCTTAGATGACCTGCATATTGTATACTTAGACTTCCGCTTCAGTAACGTATGTAACCTACGCTGTCGCTACTGCGGCCCAGAACTAAGCAGTAACTGGTTTCAAGATGCTGTAAAGAGCAGTTTTAACCAAACACCCACAGAAAGCGTAATTCAAATCCGTAAAGACGTCGAAGGCTTTATGGAAGAGTTCGAAACTATGCTACCACATATCGAACAAATATATTGGGCTGGTGGCGAACCTATTATTATGGACGAACACTGGCACATTATGAATCGTCTTGTTGAGTTAGGCAAGACAGATATCCGAATATTCTACAATACAAACTTTACAAAACTTAAATATAAGCAACATAATGTCATTGACTTGTGGAAAAACTTTAAGCATATTAGTGTTGGTGCTAGTTTAGATGCAGAAGGTGCTCGAGGAGAGTATCAACGTAAAGGCACAATATGGAATGATGTTATTGCTAACATAGAAGAACTTAGAACAAGAGCACCTGAAATAGATTTTTATGTTAGTTCTACAGTTAGCGCATACAATGCATGGCATATTACAGACTTTCATCGTAGTTGGGTAGAAAAAGGTTACATCAAAGCAGGTGATTGGTATGTTAATGTACTGTTAAATAATCCACGTTTTCGTATGAGTGTATTGCCACAAAGTTTAAAAGAAGAAATAAAATATAAATGGAATAAACATTTGCGTTGGTTAGAACCGCAGGATCACATTGGTAGAGCTACAGAAGGCTACCGCAGTGCTATGAAATTTTTAGATGATGACCATACCCATTTATTAGAAGAATTTAAAAAATTTAATGCAGAATTTGACGACCTAAGAGGCGATAACTTTGCAGAAACATTCCCGGAGTTAAAGAACATATGAGCAAACATTTTTGTCCAATGCCTTTCGTAAACATTGAAGCACGTACTGATGGACACATGAGTGTTTGCTGTCAAATGGACGAATTGATTAAAGGCCCTGATGGTAAGAAACTAAATCTTGCAGAGAATACACTAAGCGACGGATGGAACAGTGAGTGGCTTGATAAGTTAAGGCAGGATTTCTTAAATGGTGAAAAGCCAGCCTCTTGTTATAGTTGTTGGACTGCTGAAGACGCTGGCGTGCATAGTAAGCGTCAACGTGCGCTAAAAGACTTTCCAGATGCATTAAAAAATGCACAGGAAGCTAAAGAGTTACAAAAGCCTATTGCTATGGATCTAAAGCTAGGAAATATATGTAACAATAGATGTAGAATTTGCAACAGCTTTGCTAGTAGCTTGTGGGTACCTGAAGAAAAGAAACGCGACGGCGAAGGCAATCGTTTTTGGGATCAGATGCGAGTAGCAGGCCGTTGGCCAGAGCGCAATCCTGCTTTCTGGGAGGATTTTAAAGAGATTAGTACTGACTTAGAAGTACTAGAATTTTATGGTGGCGAGCCATTACTAATTACCGACCACTATGACATTTTACAAAACTTAGTTGATACTGGCCGCAGTAAAGACATTACACTAAACTATAATACGAACGGCAGCATTTATCCTGAACGAGGTGTTGAATTGTGGCCACACTTTAAACGTGTTATGGTAAGTTTTAGTATTGACGGCATTGGTTCTCATTTTGAATACATAAGAAATCCTACTAAGTGGGATCAGGTTAGAGATAACTTAAGAAAGTTGTTAGATCAAAAAATTCCTGTACTATTTCCTGACATATGTTATACTGTTAGTATATTCAACATATTCTATCTAGATGAAATTATTGCTTGGCGAGATAAAGAGTTTCCTGATACACCTATATACTTTAATCATGTGTATACACCAGAACATTTAAGTTGTAAAGTATTGCCTAAGCGTGTTAAGATGAAAGTATTTGAAAAATTTGCTAACAATACACATCCAGATATTGTTAGCTCAGTTAAATATTGCACTGATGTAGATTATGATACATCAAAAATGCACATTTTCTATAAGCATACAATGTTTAGTGATCAATACAGGGACGAAAAGTTTAAGGACACTTTCCCTGAATTTTATAAAATCCTAAAAGAGCATGGTAATGCACCAGAGGAATTTTAATGGAATATAGTAAAACATTTTGTCCTTATCCATGGATACATGTAATGACTCAGCCTACTGGAACAGTAAGCTGGTGCTGTGTTGCTCGCGACAACTTTAAAAACGACGACGGTACTATGTTCGACCTTAACAAAGGTGATCGTATTGAAAGTGTGTGGAACAATAATCACATGCGTAAGATACGCAAACAAATGATTGAAGGCGAAACAGTTAAGGGTTGCGAACATTGCTACGATTTAGAAAAGATGGGCTTCCCTAGCTATCGCACTAACTATATTCGAGACTGGTTTGAATACAGTGGACACGGCGAAAGCATTATGCAACGCATTGAGCGCAGTATTGACAACGACTATGTAGTAGAGGAAGCACCAATGTATTTGGACTTCCGTTTAGGTAACTTATGTAACCTAAAGTGCCGTATGTGTCAACCACAAAACAGTAGTCAGATACAAAAAGAATACAAACGTATCGAAGAAATTGATCCTATGTCGGGACAGTTTATTAAAGATCATTTTACTTGGGGTCAATTTGCTGATCACATTACTCCTTGGCAAGATGATCCTGAATTTTTGCGTCAGGTCGAAGAATGGCTACCGGGTGTTAATAAGTTATATTTCACTGGAGGCGAACCTACGCTAATTGAACGTACATACTGGATCTTAGAAAAATGCGTTGAACTAGGTATTGCTAAAAATATTGAATTAGTTTTTAATAGCAATATGACTAATATTAAGCCTCGCTTTATTAATCTTGTAGAGCAATTTAAGAAAGTGTTGATGTGCTTTAGTGTAGATGCATATGGAGAATTAAACGAATATATTCGTGGTGCTAGCCACTGGACACAAACAGACGAAAACGTTCGTCGCTACTGTGCTAGTAAAGTAGTAGGTAGCCTACTGTTTAGTCCTGTTATTCAAATATATAACATCTTAGACATAACCAAATTACTAGACTATTGTGAAACATTAGAGCAAGAGTATAACAGAGAAATACATTTAACATTTTTAATTTGTGACTATCCTCGCAGTTTAGATTTTAGAAATTTACCTGATAGTGTCCGTGCAGTAGCAGTAGAACGATTAGAAGCATGGATTCCTACAAGTAAAATTTTAGTTAAACGAGAAAATAATCTACAAGCTATCAATGCTCTTATTAAAGCACTTAAAGAAAATCGTCACGATGATTGGGAAAAACAGTTAGCTATTTTTAAGAAGTATACCAGCCTGCTTGATCGACAGCGTAATGAAAGTATGAGCAATGCCATTCCTGAGCTGTGGAATTTAATGTATGACAAATAAAGTATTGCTTGCTAACGGTTGTAGTCATGTTGCAGGATCTGAATCGTCTATAAGTTTTGTTCAACCGCTTGCAGAAAAACTAGGCATGAAATCTGTTAACTTAGCTATGCCCGGCGGCGGCAACGACCGTATTCTAAGAACAACAATTAACTATTGTTTAAATAATCCTGTTGATTTTGTTGTTATTGGCTGGACTACATACGAAAGACAAGAAGTTATTTTTAACGAAGAATGGCATCATTTTGGACTGGGTAGACAAGTACCTGATAACATTAACAATAAAGAACAGCTTCAAAAATTATTTGATTTTATGAGTCTTTATTGTTGTAATTGGAACACATTAGGACTAGAAAGAACGCTGATCAATCAACTTGCATTAAAATCGTTCCTTGAAAACAAGGGTATAGACTATTTGTTTTTTAATGCATGGAATAAATTTTATGAAGATGTCCAGCATCCAGCATTTAATGAATTATTCAACGATAAGTATTATAAGCCGTTCAATGCTATATTTGAGGATTACGAAGAACTGATGCCTGATCATTACAGCGAACTACATCATGGTAATGAGCAGGTACACAATTCAATCGCAGAGGAATTATATGAACAAGCCATTAGATCAAGAAAATAAAAAAGAGCAAAACGAAAAAGACGCTCCTGAGTTAGAGCTAACTGCTGAAGAAGAGGAGCAGTTAAAAAAGAAGTTAGAAGAACTTCGCAAAATGGATCCTTTCATTTACAGGTAAGATATGAGAATTCTTGGCATCAGCAGTATGTTTCATGATGCTAGCGTTACTGTAGTAGATGACGGTAAGATAGTTTTTGCCGCACACGCAGAACGTTACAGCAAAATTAAAAACGATAGATTCTTAAATCGTAAACTTGTGGCTGAAGCTCTTACATATGGCAAGCCCGACTACGTTGTTTATCATGAAAATGCAACATTAAAACAACTTCGTTTAATGCGAGCAGGTAACTGGAGTGCAGTTAAAGAACCTACTCAGCAGGGCTGGGTTGCAAACTTTTATCCTGAACTAAGTAACATTCCCTCTAAACAATACATGCATCACGAAACGCATGCCGCAGCCGGCGTGCTTACCAGCGACTTTAACGAATGTGCTGTTATTGTTCTAGATGCTATCGGCGAGTTTGATACATCAAGTATTTGGCATTGGGAATCAGGTAAACTAAAAAAGAAACATAGCACATGGTTTCCGAGCAGCTTAGGTCTATTTTACAGTGCGGCAACACATCTTGTAGGATTAAAACCCAACGAAGATGAATATATTCTTATGGGTATGTCGGCATACGGCGAACCTATGTTTAAAAAATATATGGAAGAAGAACTTTTTAAAAAATCTTCTAATCCTATAGCAATGAAAGTTAATCTACAACGTGGCTTTGAGAAAGACTTTATTATTCGTACAGGCGACAAAGACGAATCAGGTCACTATCAAACTGATTACGATATTGCTGCCAGTGCTCAATCTATTGTAGAACAACGAATTTTTCAATATGCACTAAAGGCACAACAAATAACCGGCAGCAAAAATTTAGTTTTTATGGGCGGAGTCGCTCTCAACTGTGTTGCAAACAGACACTTATTCAAGTTATATGATAATGTACATATTATGCCTAACCCCGGTGATGCTGGCAGTAGCTTAGGCGCTGCCGCACTACATTACTATAACTTAACCTCTAAAAGAGTAGAATGGCAGGGTCCATATCTAGGGTTTAATATCCCTGGTGCCTACCCTGTAAAGAAAGCACTACAATCATTAGAGCGTGGTGAGATCTTTGGGATAGCAAATGGGCGAGCTGAGTATGGTCCTCGAGCACTCGGGAACCGGAGTCTGCTAGCTGATCCACGAGGAGGTGACATTAAAAACAAGATGAACGCAATTAAAAAGCGTCAAAAGTTTCGCCCATTTGCTCCCGTTATTTTAGAAGAACATTGCGACGAATATTTTGAAATGCCTGTTAACGGATTAACAAGTCCTTATATGCAATTTGTTGCTAAGTGTAAAAAGCCAGAAGAGTTTCCTGCAATTATACATGCTGATGGCACTAGTCGTGTACAAACAGTAAACAAAAATCAGCATCCTGGACTTTATAAATTACTTAAGGCATTTCATAAAAAGACAGGCTGTCCTATGTTAGTTAATACTAGCTTAAATATTAAAGGTCAGCCAATTGTTAACGATGAAAACGATGCTAAAGAATTTGAAAAATACTATGGAGTAAAGGTTCATACAAGTGATGGACAAGATTGATAAGGCACAACTTATTTTAGAAGGCCGATGCGTAGAATGTAAAGAACTTTTACCTAAGCATACTAAAGATTGTAGTCAGCATCCTTGGAGAACTGTACTTAGTGCGCTAAACAAATTAAAATCACAACAGATTAAAAAAACAGAGAAAAAATAAAGTGTTTGATATATTCTACATAGGTGAAAATAAAAAACTAAAAGATGTTTTGCCTTTTGCAAAGCAAGTAGAATCTTACGAACAAATTTCATCCAAAACAAAAATGTATTGGGTTGTTGAACCAAACATTGAAGTTGTTGATACACAAGTATTTGAATTTAGACCACCAGACCATGACCAAGTATATGAACACATTTGGAAATGGAACAGTAACAATTATGGCGGTGTAAAATTATTACCTCGCACTACACCGCTCGGAACAAAACAAGTTAATCATATTGTATGCCGTAAAGCATTTGATATAGTATATACAACAACACCAGAAGATTATTTTGATGTTCATCCATATGCTAGTCATGTGTGGTGTGTAGATCCTGAATATAAGTTAAACAATGATATTGACTGGGCTCCAGATAATTTTGAGCCTACTTTTATTCATAGCTTTCATTTACGCGGACAGTTAGAACATAAGTATCCTGAGCGAGAAGGCGGTATCAAGCTATATCCTAATAATTGGGCTAGCGCACAAATAAAATATCATAGCTTCCTAGATGCAGGATTAGAGTATCCTGTATTATATGTAACTGATGTAAACAACTATGCACAGCGTGATAAATTTAAAGATGATTATGTTTGGCTTATAGATAATGATCATAGCATCGACACAAGTACATTAGACTGGGTCCCTAATCCTTTCGAACAAGATTACATACACTGCTTCCGTATGCCTTATCAGCTCACAGAAAAATATCCTCAAGCGATGGGTGGTATAAGATTAGTACCTAAGTGTTGGCAAAATGCTGAACTAAAAATACATCCTGCTTGTCCTATTGCTGATAAAGAATATGATATATTCTTTATAGACAGCGACGAATTCAATGTAGAAACATATAATGAATATGCAGAACGCAGTAAAACTGATTGGTTTTGGATAGTAGACAGAGATTTTACATTTAACGGTAAGCTCTATTATGTGCCTGCGACACACGAAGTTGAATATATACATGTGTTTAAAATACCTGGACATTTAGACGAACGTTATCCTGAATCAGTAAATGAACCTTGGGATATTCGCTGTGGCGGTGTACGACTTGTACATAAGAAATTTGATATGACTAAACACAAATATCAATTAGGAATTGTACCTGTTCGTTATGATATTTTTTATTCAACCGATATAAACAATTATGAAACTTATGCTAGAAAAAGTAGAACTAAAATGTTTTGGCTTGTTGACAGTGAGCACGAGTTAAATGATGTATTCAACTATGTCCCACACAAGTACGATCAAAAGTATATTCATATTTTTAAAATACCAGATCAATTACAACATAAGTATCCTTTAAGTGTTACTAATGTTAGCGATAATCGTTGCGGCGGTGCTAAACTAGTTCCTGTTAAATATAATAAAGACGACGCAAAATACATTTCGTCTTCTCCTACAGGAAACAAGCAGTACCCTATTCTTTATGTAGAAGATCCAAATGATTATAGAGTAGTAACACAAGACTGTTGGCTTATCGACAAAGAATATAAATTAGCTAGAGAAGTATCTTGGGTGCCACCTGATTTTCAACGCAATATGATACACAGCTTTCATTTAGGTGAACAACTAAAACACAAGTATCCTGAAAGCATGGGTGGTATTCGTTGGGTTCCTAAAACGTGGAACAATGTTGAACTTGTGATACATTTTATTAGCCCTTTTAAAGATTTAGAATTTGAAAAATTTAATAGTGAAGAATTGGGCCGAGAAAAATCTACTAATAACTGGTTTTGGGTCATAGATCCTAACGTTACTGTACTAGAAAATTTTGACTTTGACTTTATTCCTGAAACGTGGGATGAAGGAAAAACACATGTCTGGCAAAAATTAAATCCTGTTACAGGTCGTCAATATGATTATTCTGGCGTTATGCTATGTCCTAAAGTACCACAAGCTAAAGGAAGACCTAAGTACATTCGAGAACCTGCATGTACACAAAAAGAATTTCCTATTTTAAAACTGGATCCACAGCTCGATATTATTGAACAACTTACACACATAGACAGTACTGTAGAGAATTCTATGTATTGGGTTGTGGATCCTTTCACTAGAGTGCATCCCGATTTTAAGTTTGATTATTATCCTACACAATGGGACGAAAAGAACGTACACGTTTTTGCAGACGAAGATGGTAAGTATAGAAACATTAGATTGTATCCTAAAGGTACATTCTCGACCACACTTACAGATAAAGATGTAGCTAACAACAGCTTTAGTAATCTAAAACAAATAAATACTGTTGGTAGTCTGCGTCCTCAGTGGCCAGTGGTACATCTAAAAGATGTTACAAAATCAGAGTTGGTTACTGCTCTACAGGAATTTGCTAATCAGGAAGTTCCTTTCCTGTGGACTATTGATCCTGATGTTAGTGTTGAACAAAGTGTATTGGACGCAGGCTACCTACCAGACATTTTGAGCATTAATAAAATACATGTTTGGCAAAGACAGAATCCTCATACCCAAAAGGTTCATAGTTATGGTGGTCTCCGATTATGGCCTACCCAAAAAGACTATTCCCAATTAACCACAGATAGTATCCGATTAAATAAGCTAAAGGATATCCAATATGTTAAAGAATTGGGTAGTACCTATCAACCTTACGATATTGTGTTCTTATCATACAAAGAACAGGGTGCTACAAGCGCATATAAGCGTCTTACAGCACGTTTTAACGCTACCTGGGTCAAAGATATAGCAGGAATATTTAATGCACACAAAGAGGCTGCTAGAAGCGTTAAAAGCAAGATGTTTTGGGTAGTAGACGCCGATGCAGAAATTTTGGATACATTCGATTTTGGGTATATACCCGATGTATATGACCAAGAAGTAGTACACGTTTGGGCAAGCCGTAACCCAGTAACTGGGCAAGAATATGGATACGGTGGTGTTAAGCTATTCAATCGTGAACAAGTAATCAATGCCACAAGCTGGGGACTAGACTTTACAACAGGACTAAGTACTAGGTTCAAAGCAATGCCTGAAGTGAGTTGTGTAACAAAGTTTAACAGCGATGAGTATAGCACATGGCGTAGCGCATTCCGTGAGTGTGTTAAGTTAGCACTAAAGGATGATGCTGATAGTCGAGAAAGATTAGAAGGTTGGTTGCATCCTGTACAAGACGCAGACTTTAGCAAAGAAGCAAAGCGTGGTGCCGAAGAAGGTCGTGCATATGCACAAGCTAACCGCAATGATGTAGAAGCATTAGCAAGGATAAATGATTATGAGTGGCTGCGAAATAGATACAATCAACATTAATACCTGGGCAAAAGTAGAAGCATACATTGACAGCGAAAGCAGTTTTGTTGCTATGCCTCCTAGTTACTTTGAACGAGCCATATACGGTGGTTATCCTAGAGATGCATTCAGCAAAGGTCAGTTGGCAAGCAAGAGTTGGTTATTAGAAAAACTATTCCGCAACATGGTATACACTCATGAGTATACAGTTGCACTGCTAGGTTGTTGGGTAGGCAGTATTGTACAGCCTTTGTTTAACATTGCTGATGTTAAGCGAGTATACGGCATTGATGTTGATGCTGGTGCAATTGAATTAGCAGAACGTTTCAATCAACGTTATGTACAAGATAGTTGGAAGTTCAAAGGTGTTGTTGCTGATGCAAGTACATTATGTACCAGTAACATGCTATTTGAAACTGGTGGTGAACTTATTCAGACCACACCCGATGTTGTTATTAATACCAGTTGTGAACACATGGACACACATTGGTTTGATACTGCTGACAGCAGTCAATTAATTGCTATGCAAACCAACGACAGCGAAGGCTACATTGGTCACATTAATACTTGCACAAGTATTGAAGAAATGTTTGCCAAGTACCCAATGCAGAAAAGGTTGTACGCAGGCATTATGAAAACACCTGCGTACACAAGATTCATGCAAATTGGTTTTAAGTAAACCTATTGTTTAACTTGAAAATATGAAGTTGTGCATTTGTCTGCGGCACAAGTAGTTCCGTAACCAATAAATCCATAGTTTAAATCAATTTTTATAGGAAAATATGTACCGTCACTTCCTGTAACTCTAGGAAAATTGTGTGAGTCGTACATTGTAAATTTTCCATAACCATTATTAAGCAGTACGTAAGTATACGTGTTACTATCAACTATGTCTAATCTACCGTCACCGTTGAAATCACGTAAGATGATTTGACCTTCACCGTTCCACAATGGTGTACCTGTTCCGTTGGCATACTTTTCAGGAGCCGGATGAACAGTATTAGTTACATCGCTAAATGTACCATCTTTATTATTTCTAAAAAACTGAAGTATTCTGCCTTCGTAATAGGGTGAGTGTTTAGTAGATGCTACTATAATATCAATCCACCCGTCTTCGTCAAAATCCATTACTTCAATATCGTTTGCATTACCATTATTGTTATAGAAGCTGGCAGGTAATGACATAATAGGACGGTTACGCCAATCATTTTTACCATCGTTATAGTAGACTGCTCCGGCACTGTTCTTACCTAATCCCCAAGTTTCAGTTGCTCTAGGATTGAACCAACCTACTACAACATCAGGATGACCGTCCTTGTCAAAATCAGCAATCGCCGTAGTTGTTGCCCACATTTTTTCCACATTACCTCCCCATAGGATACCCTTATTTGGATCGTTATGCGGCATGTACTGTCTTACTAACGGATGATCTTTGCCTACACCCATAATAGGAAAGTTTTGATTTAATGAAAACTTTCCAGTCCCATCATTAACTAATAAAGACCAAGGTACTGTAGCAATACATTCACTACAGCCATCGATTTTTGTTCCATCACCCCAAAATCCTTTCTCTGCGGTATGGATAGAAGGAATAAAAATGTCTATATGTTTATCACCGGTTGCATCTCCTGCATACTGGTCATGCGTAAACAACGCACCCATATGACTACTGCGAAAATAATCTGGAATATTGCTTAGTGTTTTATTATGTAGTACACCTTTGTCGCTAAGGTGTAAGGTCATAGAACCAAATATGTCATCCATGCCATCATTATTAAAGTCTGCAACAAGTGCATGTCTTGTAGAGCCGGTAGAATACCCGCAATTGCTGTTTTTATTTTTGGCTGTTAGTGCTTGTGGGCCAATACCACCTTGTCTAGTACAAGCGGTACCTGTTGCAAATACTGTAGTATTTGAAAGTTGAAAATGACCTCGTCCATCATTAATAAAAGCATGAACTAAGTCATTAGGAGATTGGTCCCTAGATCCGTGAATAGTTTCAAACAAATAGAAATCTTTGTAGCCGTCACGATTAATATCAGATTCAATAATTTGATATGGTCTATGATTCCATGGCCCAGGCGGTGCATATTCTTCGCCACACTCACTTCTAGGACAACCGTTGTTAAGACCTTTTACCGAGACTTCAAAAAAACCGTAATCTTCAATTTTATATTTGTATGTTTTTGCAAACTGATCCGATGACTTGAAGTCACCCAATCGATAGCTTACTGTAGTTTCGCCTGTTGGTAGCATAAGTGTATATGCAAAAGGTTCAAACTTATATCGATTGTCTAAGGCAGTAGTAGTAGTTGGTGTGTATACTTGTGGAGATGATACCAACACTGGGGGGGTTTCGCTGCCACCTCCTCCGCAAGAAGCGAGGAGTATTGACATTGCTACCAATGATACTAGATTACGAGTCATCAAAATACCGTACAGTTAATTGAACATATAACTATAATAACACAAAGTTATATATTGTCAACTAATTTGAATTTGGTAATTGGGAAAAAATTTCGTTTGCTTCAGATTCTAACTTATCTTTTACAGATAGTAAATCGATAACAATTTCGACTGTTTTAATTGGATGTTCTGTTTTGAAACGACTCATTGTTTTAAACAGATTGTTATATTTTATACCTTTTGTATAAAAATTTTCAGGCATTAAAAACCTGTTATCTTGCTCATCGATAACGAATACTCTGTAAATAAATTCTTCTGGAACACCTTCAGGGTCAATTGAAGAAATTAAATTTTTGATATATTCGTTATCGATTTTATTGCTTGATCTACCTAAAATTACAACGCTAGGTGCATGAGACACGCATATAATCCTATTAAAAACTTATTGTTATTATTTATCTAACTTTCTTAGGACGACCTGGTGGTCTCAAAGACGGGTCAAGTCTAAACGCTTCTTGCTTTTTAGCTTCTGCTTCTGTAAGCATACGTTGACCATCTTCTTCCATAAGAGTAGCTTGTGCAAGAAGTGTTTTTGCAATACCTGATACATCGCTTTCAGCGTTAGTATCTGAAGTTGCTTCGGTTGTGCTTACTGGTTTGGTAGAGGTTTCGCCTAGATGCGAAGGATCATTAACTGGGGGAGTATAGCCTCCCTTTAGTTTACGAATTTCTGCATTAACTTGATCTAATGGTAGTGATTGGTTAGGCGCAGGTGTTAGTTGAACTAAACCAACCGGAACCTTCTGCAACTTCTTACCATAGTGAAGTGTGTTTAGCATATTGCTACCGTCAGTGAATTGACGTCTAAACAATACTTCGCTGATATCGTTTGCTTGCTGTGCTTCAGAACTTTGAATAACATTCATCAAGTCGTCGTGTTGTCTGCTTTCTAAGTTATCTGTTTGTACAATCAAGCAATTGTCTTGTTCACCTGGTAGTTCACGGAATACAACAATGCATGGTTTTTCGCCAAACTTACCAACGTGTTTCATTAACTGTGCCATAGTGTTACTCCTCGACAGCCTGTTTGGCTGCTTCTTCGTCGCGAGCTTTTTGCTGTTCTGCAATAAATGATAGGAACGCATTGAGCTTATCAAAAATTGCACCTACTTGTGTTAACTCTGCACCTCGGAAAGCACCGCGACTACTTGCAAGGTCAACAATCTGTAGTAGGACTTGAAGATCCTGCAGACTGATTGACTCGGGTACTGAATCAGCCTGAGTCTCTTGTACTTGTTCTGACATTTCTTTTACCTTTTGTTTTGCCATATAATAGACTCCTTGATTATGTGGTATATTATATGTATATTTAATTCTTAATAAATTTCTTCGTCAGAAAACTGGCGCAAAAAATTATCTACATTTTCTCTGTCTATCACATCTTCAAAATAGACTATAACTTTATTTTCATCAGCCCGTACATAGTATAGACCTTTAGCATGTGTATCCAAATAGTCATAGAGCTGTTCAAGGATATCTGTTGAGATACCAATTACTTTGCGACTATTTCTAACTAGGTGGACCATGAAATCGGTGCTACCTAATAGCTCAAACTCAATTTGATCTAACTTCCTAGACACTTTCATACTCCTTAAGCGGCCCTTGTATACGGGACTGTAATACCGAATGGTGCGGTTGGTGTATTGCCACCGTCACCACCATGCACAATAAACAGGCTGTCACAGTAGTTCTCATCACCCCAACTGTTCCAAGGATAACCATCTGTAAACATAATAAACTTCTTAGGAACAATACCTTGCTCCTTCATGTATTCAAAGTTTACGTCAAAGTCGGTACCGCCACCGCCACCAATTTCATACGTAAGTAGATCATTAGCAGTGTCAGCAGTAATTAGCACAGGGTTATGTACTGCGGTATCAAAACACCAAATATGAATCTTAAAATCATTGTACTGACTCATAATGCCGTGTACTTCGCTAAGGAAGTCTACTAGCATATCGTTGCTAATAGAACCTGACGTGTCAATAGCAATAGCAACATCAATAGTCTGTTCGCGATCCATACCTGGCAAGTAGAAGCCAGCATCTAAACCCTTGCGGCTTGGACGCATGTAAGTATAGTCGCTCTTAATAACACTTTGGATCTGCATTGGCAACAGTTCACGCCAGCTCAACTGTGGGTTAAGCAACTTGTCTACAAGACGCTTTACACCACCTGGCAAGTTACCGGCGCCTGCTGCCTTAGCACTCTGAATCACAGCATTCTGGAAGTCCTGCTTGATCTGATCCTTCTCTGCCTTAGTGTAACGCACAGGACCTTTAGATCCATCGTTACCCTCGCCTTCGCCCGTACCTTCGTCGTCGCCGTCATCATCACGGTAGATATGCTCATCAAATGCTTCTACTGTAATAACACGACCTTCGTTAACTGCCTTCTGGAATAGATCGTCATAAATCTCTTCTGACATCTTACCGCGATACTTCCAATCAAAGCAAATGTCAACGAGCTTAATCTGCTCACCAATCTTAGCTTCAACTAGGTCTGCGTTGATAACGTAATCGTTAGCAATGTTCCAAAGACGTGGATCACGATTGCCTAAACGCTTCTTATCCATGTGGTCGTAAACACAATGGAGAACTTCGTGACCCATGCCGAACACAACCTCATCAAACGCCATTGCGTCAACAAAGTTGCGGTTGTAATAAAAATAACGTCCGTCTGTGGCAAGTGTGGAAAGCCACTCTGTTGCGTCCTTAAAACGCAAACGAGTAGCTAGGTTGCCAAAAAACGGAGCACTAATTAGCATTTGAATACGAGCCTTAATGAGCACATCTTCTACTTGAGCAGAAGTTTTTTTGGTCTCTGGGATAGGCTTGTTAGTCTTGCTTTGACGCTTTGCTGTATCGGTACTCATCTGTTACTCCATCCTTCTTACTATACTTATATTATACACGAAATAGAGGGTTTGTCAACTGGAAAAACTACCTATTTTTCCGTTGTAAATCAACAACTTACATAAGGTGAACCCCCCGTTTCCGGGGGGTTCGTTAAGGATTGAGCTGTAGGTAGGGAGTAACAAGGTAGGATGGCTCAACCCTATCTTCCTCAAGCGATATACTTGGTATAACGCTCAGAGAAGATTTTGTAAAGTTCTTTATCCAAATCTGTGCGGATATTGAACTTAATTCCATAGTCTGTCATAATAGTTTTGAAAAACAACACTACCATTTCAGGTTCAAAGTTATCGTAGGAAAATGCTACGGCATTGTTGAAGCACTTCTTAAAGTCTCCACCAGTACCATTTTCCTTATAGAGCTGGTTGATCTCATATGTCATACCAACAACAAGACTGTACTTAGCGGAAATTTCTTGGCTCAACTTATTGTCCAACTTCTTAACCTTACCGGCAAGGATGTCTTCTGGCTTAGGCAAGTGGCTAGCAATACGGCGGTGTTCAACAAACTTACCCGCCATACCTTCACCAACAGCACCGGCAATTTCTGCCTTCTGTTCAAAAATTTCTGCACCTTCAAAACCTAGCGTAGAAAGGATCTCGCTAACGTATGACCACGAACGAGGAGTAGCAAATGCTTGGCTACTGGTCTTAGGATCGAAGTCAAACAAGTCCTGCTTGGCATAGGAAAGGTAACCAATAACGTCCGGGTGGATATCGTTATTAATAGCCCAACGTTGCCAGTCACCAAAGTCTACTGCCATGTTAATGTGACGGAAGCGGTTAGCCAACGGAGCAGGCATACGGAACGTAACACCGCGGTCAGTTTCACGGTTACCTGCGGCAATAATCTTAACGTTCTTAGGAAGAACATACTGGCCGATGCGGCGGTTAAGTACAAGCTGATATGCCGCGGCCTGCACACTAGGCGGAGCACTGTTAAGCTCGTCTAGGAACAGGATAATTGTATCGTATTGTGCGGCAAGTTCTTCGCTGGGAAGATCCTGCGGCGGAGACCAATCCATTGTATTAGTCTCTGGATTACGGAAGGGGTAGCCACGCAAGTCTGTGGGCTCAAGCAGAGCAAGACGAAGGTCAATTACTAGGGCATTACCTAGCGAGCCGCTAGCGGCGATACCTTGAACAAGTTCACTCTTACCAATACCGGGAGGACCCCAAATAAACAGAGGACGATTTGCAAGCATTGCACGAAGCGCAACACTCTTAACTTGACTGGGCTTTACAGTTAGTGTATCCATTGTAAGTTACTCCTTATTTCTATTACCTACATATTAATAATAGCATCTTTAGCACTATTGTCAACCACTTTTTTTAGGTATGTTCAATAATTTCGATGCCTGCGGCTTCAATGGCGCTTATGCAAACCGGACAAGGTTTAGCAAGAGCAGGTTGACCCTTACGATCCCAGCGTGACACAAAAATCTTGTGGGCCTTAGTAAGATCCTTACATTTTACAATAGCATGGATCTCTGCATGAAGAAATTGCCTGTCGGGCATACCGGCTAAGGCAGCATACTTCGCTTGTAGAGGATGAGTTTTTACATAACTGTTTTGTCCAATAGAAACAACTTTACCACGCTTATCGTAGATAATTGCAGTCATGTTTTGTTTTGAGGACATATATGCGTTACTTTTTCCTAACTACATATATGAGTATACGTTAAACATACCCGTTTGTCAACCACTTTTTTGTTGTTTTTTTGCTACAAAAAAGCTGTTGTAAATCAACAACTTACAGTGTTTTTAGCCAAAATTTCGCCAGCAATTTACTGGTTGTAGACCCATAGCAGTATGTTTTGGTTTTTTAAATGTTAGTAAAAAATCGCCTGCTATACTAATTCGACGTTTTTTGATAACGTCAACATCTGTTGTTTGTTTGTCGGCAGTATTAACCATCATAGGTGTAGTCATATGATCTAATCTTGCAGGAAATATAATTACCTTACCTTCTTTTGCTTCATACGCAACAGACATTGAATTAAAAAGATTGTATTTTTTTATTGGTAATTTTTTTTCATAATCATCTAGAAATAAACCTTTTGTTAAATCGTTTATGTAATCGGTAGGTGTTTGAAAAATTAGATTACCTGATTCGGGTGGTACATTTGCATAATACACAAATGATAAATGTGCATCACTGTGATTGTGCATAGGAATATTATTATTTTTAACACTTTGCCACCAACACTTAACTAAATTAAAATCCCATTCTTCTGGATCAAGTTCCATAGCAACCAAATATTGTTTTGCAAAATCGGTTATTTCCTTAAAGAAAAATTCAAGTTCAGGATTATGGTGGAAAAAAAGATCAGCATGTTCTCCATCTAGTCCTTCGGGATGAACATATTTTGACATATTATTGTAAAATGCAGTTTTGAATTGATCGTGTGTCTGGCTTTCAAAATCACATATCAATGTGGGGAACCAACCTTGAGCGTTCATTAAATACCTACTTTATAAAGTGTTTATAATGTTTATCCCAGTAGATTTGTTTTAATTCTTTTTCCTGGCCAAAGGCTTCCTTTTCCCAAGGTGTTTTACGATATGCTAAACGTCTACAATCATATGGACCACGTTGACCTCGCCAAATAAGGTTACGTTGATTTATTTCGCCCCTAATAAATTGTTTAGCATGTATGAGTTCGTGTGCTAATGTTTCTATTAGCTGGTCTCGACGTGTTCGTCGCTTTCTGTTTTTCTTGCCTTTAACAGCCCTAGCTAATTCTATTGTGACTTCGGATCTGGTCCCATAACACCATCCCCAATCTCCGTCTAAATAATCGACTACTTTAATTGTAATAGGTACTGTACGCTTTATTCTGTCCTTAAAAAAATGATACAGAATGTCCTTAGCGTACCGTTTCAAGTAGCGTTTGTGTTCCACCTTACCAACGATTGTTACTTCAAACATCACGCTCTCCTGTAAGTGTGCTTTTGGGTCTGTACTAATATTTATCAGGTTTTAAATGACTCGCTACCCACTTTGTTTGTTACCATATATTGCCAGTTACACACGGAACCTGCTTTTTTGCCTCTAATACGTGAAAACTCGTCATTTTGCCAATTTGCTTCTTGACTGGAAAGATCAATACTGTTATGTAGAAGATCAATGTATTTTAGCGTGTTTTCGTTGCAAAATTCATGTAGATATTTTAAAGCATACAATCCATGCATTTTAATGGTAGGATGCTGGTCTGTGCCTACATCATTAAATGTATAGAAGTCATTATCATTGAAGTTTTTCCTTGACCACTCTAACAAAGGTATATCAACATTAAACATAGCTTTAATTTGTTCAAAGTATGGAGTAATAAAACTGTGATTTGTAACATCTAACGGGCCAGTTTCTTCTGTGTTTTGAAAACTAATACCTGGCAAAAACTTATAAGCAACTTTTTTAGCGTCAAGTAATTGTTTAACAGATTTCATTGCGAGCCACATATTCATATAGCTTTGCTCCGGAGACCAAAATTGTTGTTGCCATTGTTCCGTATAAATGCCTTCATTAGAAGGTTGATATATAAAGCCTCGCGATTGCCAACGTAACTGATTATCCTGAGTATCTGCAATGAACGAATCATTTCTAAAAGGATTAGTAAACATAACAAGCACAGTATCATCTTCGGTAAAATCAAAAATACTGTTAGCTTCGTAAATAGTATGCTGGATAAACTGATTACCCATTCCCATTACACCAAAATTATAATAATCATCGAAGTTGGCACCGATTAAATCAGCCCAAGTAGGCCACGAATAATATGTTAAACTACAACCAAATGCAAAAAGTCTTTTCATACAACTATTTAATAGTTACAGATATTAAAGTCAAAAGAAAAGGCACGTTGCCGTGCCTTTTCAAACCTTTTGTTATTAGGAGAACTAAGGTTTAGTAGGTCTTAGAGACCCTGTGCGAGCGCACGATAACCGGCAGCAACAACTGCGCGGCTTGGTGTACCTAGACGATAGAAAGTCTTAGTACGACCCTTTGTATCAGTATGCTGGTTTGCATAGATTGCGAAACCCTTCATGCGAAGTGCTGATACAGTTGAACGAGCGTTACCTACACCAAACTGGCTTTCAATCTGAGCGGCGGTAAGACCACGTGAGTTAGCACGAAGTGCTTCGAGAACACGGTTCTCTTTAGTTACAGTATTTGTATTAGACATGTTATTGTCACCTCTTTTTAAAGTTATGTGCAGTCTGTTAGTCTGCAACATATATACATTATACACTAATGCAAGACAAAGTCAAGTCTTTTTTAAATTATTTTGAAGAAATTTTGGAGAGCAATAATGCTTCGTCAAGTTTATCCAAAACGTGCTGTAGTGCAATTGTTTCCTGATTGGAACCTGCTGTAATACATTGCTTTTGAATTGCCGCGCAACGATCAACAATAGATGTTAGAAGGTTGGTGTCAGTTGGTCCAAAAGAAGGACACCAATTTGAGTTGTTTAAATTAGCAAAACTAATTGTATCCTCATTGAACAAAGGCGGTATCCATTTATCAAAACCTGACATAGTAACTGACATACTATTTAGATTATAAGAGGGAGTGAAAGAACTCGAAAAGTCATTAATCTTTTGAGTCCTTTCCTTTGTAACACTACTCTTACGTTCTTTGGTAGGAAACTTTACAATGTTGTCATTGTCGTTCATAGATAGTCTTTCCAGCTAGGGTGACGCATATCAAAAGGTAGAGTCTTACGAATATTAGCTAATTCGTAATAACTAGGCTTGTACGGCTCACATATAGGTTTCATATGCATATCACTACCTTTTTTACTGTTGCAAGGACCGCATGCCGCGACAATGTTTTCCCAACATGTCTTACCGCCTCGGCTAATTGGTAACACGTGATCCATTGTTACTGTGTTTGTACCAACATGAGTTTCGCAATATTGGCATGTGAAGCGGTCACGTAGAGTAACATTGTACTTGCTGAAACGTGGGTACTTTTTATTCTTTACATAATCCTTAACCATCATTACGGCAGGCACACGAGTTTCCCAACTTGGACTGCGAACAATCCAGTCGTCATACCATTCGAGTACATGAACTCTGTCGAGCCACATATACTTGATAGCTTCTTGCCAGCCGACTGCGCTCAGCGGAAGAATGCTGATTGGCTGTGCGTCTTTGTTTAAAACCAATGTGTCCATAATAACTTAAATGCTTTCTACATACCTTTTTATACTGTTTCCGTTTAATCTAAACCAGGCCGCATCCTCTTCGCTGTAGAATACGATATAATTACTCCTAGTACCTAAATAATAAGGCCAACGCATGGATTTGTCAAGAGTTACGAAGACAAAATTATTAATTTCATCTTGAATGGGATACTTATAAAAGTCGAAATGTTTGGATAGAACTTTGTTGCCAAAATTCGTTAGACGAAGACCTTCAGGGCTTCCAGAAACTACGCGATAATTTGCAAAAACAGTTCTGAAGATTTCGTCCTTTGAGTAATTTGTAGGAAATAGATTGTTTGTTTGTAAAGAGTCTAATACATCTTTTTCAATTTTAGCTAACAGTTGTTCATGAAAACTAACTTGTGTTGCCATAAATCTAGCCTCATAGATATTTATTATTCTTTGTGCGTTAGTGCTAAAATATCCTGTTCATTGACAGCTTCACCATGGGTCATACGCACCACAACAAACTCTTTAGTTTGAAAAATTTTGTTTAATCTTTCAGCTAAATTAAATGCATGTCCTGGATTGCTAAAACTTACTTTTTTATATTTAGGTCCTGGGTAATTAACCAAAGTATGTATAATACGTAAGTTAATAGGTTTACCTAAATAAAACACGCTGTAAATAGCATCGGCAACAAGAACCTGCTCAGCTTTATAGGTAGTTTTATTCAATGCTTCTAGCAGCACTTCTGGCTTTGGTCTACTCATATGTGTGTCTCCTTACACATATTTATCATTTTAAGCCAATTAAAGTATCTGTTAATTAAAGCAAGTGTGCAAGCTCTAACTTAGTTTGTATTAGATCAGTTTGATCTTCAAACGTTATTATTAGTGTTTGATCTTTATACCAATCTGTCCTATGGTAGTCCATATTCTTATGTGGTTTAAAAGTCCAACCCCATCTACGATTTTCCGTTATTCGATCAATCATACCAATAACATGCATAGGAAGCGCATTAGTATTAGTATGCCATTGATATCTAAATATTGCGTTATACCCGCATCCTTCGCGCGAACTCGATTCAGTCTGCATCGCTAAAACTGCCGCCGTCTACGTCGAGCCCAATTTTATCAAATCTTGGTACAATTGGTTTGGGTTGTTCTTTAGGTAGCGCATTTAAAACACCAAGTAAAAACAAAACATCGAATGTTGCACTCTTTGTCTTAGATTTAGCAAGATTTTGCAAGTGCAAAATTAACTTTTCACGCTCTGTCATTCTTTCGCTTTTTCTTGTTTAATTCTTTTAGACGCTGACGCATTTCTATTTCTGTTTTATATGGGCCTTCGTATCCATATCTGAGCAGTGTTGCTAGTTTTGGACCGTGAGACTTTTTCCAACCTTTTTCAAACTGAATGCAATAATATCCGGCTGCATAGTAAATTCCTTTACCCTCTACTTTTGCATAGATAGGTAAGTCATCTCGGAAATCTGGGTGAGTAGAGTCGATAATAATAGGATTTTCGTGGTCTACTTCAAAACCTTTAATAAAAATCTTTTCGGAGGTCTGAGTAGGTACATTAACAATTTCGGTGAATAGTTTTAAATTTCCAAAATGTTCAACTACTGCATCTTGGTCGTTAAATTTTACTAATTCTTTACCAGTGATGTATGTGTAGTGTTCTTGTACATCTTTGTTAAGAATGCCTAGTTTGCTAGGCCCTTGGTGTACTAACCATGCTACATCTGATATTTGTTGTAGAACTGCTTTTTCGTGTGTCATAATGTTATCCATGTGTTGTTCTGTGATATTATTTATCACAGAGAAAATTCAACTCTTTTTACGTTAGCTAGTACAAAACTGCGCCAGCCATTTGCGTTCAAATCCCAAACACTAATAGTGTTATCGTTACGTTTTTTAGGTGTTTCGCCTTCAGCTAACACTTTAGGGCGCGATTCAATGGGAATATCAACCTCTTTTAACGTGCAAGTCATTACACGTTCTTCACCATCCTTTTTGGTAAATGTTACAGTCATAGGACCCATGTGTAGCATATCTCGTAACCAAGTTTTTCCTTGCTCGGTATCAAACGGGTGCTCTTCTTTAGTAATTACATTCATTTCATTTCATCCAGTATAATTAAATCAATTTGTTTTCCAACAAGTTTGTTAGTTACTTCTTCTCTTTCTGTGCTTACCCATGGAGGCAATTTTGATCCTGGTGCGGCAAACGGTCTGCGATAAACTATATCACCGTTGCGTTCAAATATCCAAGCATAGTCAGGCTCGCCGTGTTCTAAAATCCAAAACGCTTTTTCAGTTTCGGTCCATTTAGTTACGTCTGAATGCATTCTAACATCCAGCTATATAAATTATTATAAATTTTTTTTCTACCTTTCCAGTAAACACTCATATTATGTCTTCTAGATTGCATAGTCTTTTCATAGATATCTTCTAACAGTGACTGACTTGAAGTTATCTCCTCAACAACACTTAAAAATGAATCAAATCTATCTACATCGTTGGATATATTATCATAATCAGCTGGATAGTTAGTAAAGTCAAACCCATATCGTCCTAAATATGATGTAAGTGCTCGGGATGCATACCAACAAAAAAATCTTCCTGTGGCTAGAGGCTTTGCTGTTTTTTCAGTGAGAAAATTGTGATCGTTTTTTACAAAAGTTTCGGTAACAATATCAAAATGAGTATTTGTATATATTCTTTCTGGGATGACATGTGATATAGTACATTGTTGATTTTCTCTTTTCACTTGATTCATAGTATTGAGTTTTTCAACTTCAACATTTTGATTAATTAAGTTATGCTGTATATCTTCATCGTCTAAAAATGTTGAAGAATCGTTTTTAAATTGAGGATGGCCTAGGTAAGAGGAATAAATTTTATTATTGTCTTTTAGATATTTAAAACTTAGTGTTCGATAAGATTTTTTAGATCCTAACATTAAATTAAATACGTAAGGTTTTTCTCTATAAATTATATCCGGTCGAAAAGTAGATGGTACAAACAATGGGGATTTATAGAACCACGGAGAGTAAAAAGATTTACTATCTAGAGGTTTTACAGAAAGTGTATTGTCCTCAGAAAATAAAATATAGTAAACATTATACTTATTAAGCAATGTAAAAACATCATTTATATCTATATTAGAAAATTTACCAAAAATTTCTTCGCTTAGAAAAAAACATATATCTTGACGTTCGACAAAAGATTTTAGATTGTCTAACATACTTTCATCGTTATTTAACCACCACCAATTTATAATACCAACTCTTTTCAAAGGGTCGATATTTTGACATGACAATTGGCCAAGGGTTTGTGTAATAGCTGAATAAGGGTCGCCGTAGTGTTCGACTATCATGCATCTACCATTTTAGAATCAGTTATTCCTTTACCCAGTATTTCTGCAAACTCGGTTGGATTCTCACTAAGTCGTTGCATATTCCACTTTGAACAAAACTTCATAAAGTGAATACCGACTTGCCCTACATGAGGTTTATTGACGGCATCGCGTATAATAGTTCGACATGCTTCTTTAACGTCATCGGGTTGTGCAGTAAGATCAATGAGTATGCGATTACGGTCATAGTCATCGCGCACACGATGCTCTACATCCTCATGGTCAACCCAACGCTGTAGCATGAAGTTGTTGAAATTATATCCGCCACGTTCACGGTCTTCAAACGCTTCTGTAATACCAGTCTTGTTCTTAGTACCCTTTAGTCGTGCACCAGGAAACGCACTAAAGACGTTATCTGTAGGATCACCGCGTACACATTTCTCAAACAAAATAAACGCAGGGTCACCTACACTCTTAGGCTTGCCAGTCTTTTTATCAATCACAGCTTTACCAGTTTTAGCATTCGTGACACCTTCTAACGCAACAATCTCATCTGTAGTACCGTTATACTGTTTTACGTTATGTGCCAATAACTGGTAAAAATCACTGTCTGTGCTGACAATAATATGGTTATCATCTGGGTGTGTTTGTATCCATGTAGCAATAAGATCATCGGCTTCTGCGTTAGGGCAACGAATAACACTACAATTAGTCTTATCGTTAAAGTATTTAACAATGTCTTCGTATGCTTCAAAGAACAATGCATCGTCTTCAATTTCTCTAGGACTACGTTTATCTGCAATTACTTTACGGTTAGCTTTATACTGCGGATAAAAGTCCTTACGCCAGCTACGACCTTCGAGGCAGAACACGACGTGATCTCCATTAAAGTCTCGCCAAGCCTTCTTAACACTATTAAACATAATATGCATCGCCATGCCTACACGCATGTCAATGTCCTTGCCACCGCCTACATGCTTGGCACGGAAAAACATATTAAGTGTATCAACTAGAATATAATTAGCCATTTATCTCACCATTTAAAATATCATCTAACGGACTTGAAGTTAACTTAGTAGTTCTTGCCTTTTCTAAGTCTCTCTCTATGTCTATTTTAAGATACTTTCGATAATTTGTCAAGATATAATCTATCTCCGGAGAACTTAAATCGGAGATATGTTTATCAATAATTGGTTGCACCTCTGCCATGAGGTGTGCCAATTTAATCTTGGCTCTTTCTTGTGTACTGGACATCTTCTCGAGCCGCCTCTTCCAATCCAAAATCTAAATCTGCTTTTTCTTGCAGTAGTACAGTTTTGCATACACCGTTGAACCATTTGTTAACGATTTCTTCATCACTCATACCTTCAATGCCTGCTTCTTGTAGCATAACAATAAATTCTTCGTTCCAATCAAGTTCAAAGAATCCTTGAGTAACATTAGTTGGATTTACACCCATTTTAACTACATTAACCCAAGGTTCTTTTTTAATTGTTGCAACTGCTTTATCATAAGCATCTTGACTAATTTCTTCATGTTTGAGCTTAACTGCTAATTTAGCAATTTCTTTTTCTTCAGGTGTAGTAGCATTAATTTCTGCTAGTTTTTCCTCAAGTTCTTGCCCTTCGTGATAATATTCAGCTTCGGCAATTTCTCTAGTTTTTCCTTTTAGCCCCCAACTAGCAGGTAGCATCCAAAATGGTATTTTCATTTTTATGATTCCTCTATATCCCAAACAACAGATTTATCTGCTGTTCTTTCTTTTTTATCAAACACAAAAAGTTGCAATGTAAATCTTACATCATCCTTAACTTTTCGAACTTCGTGACTTGCACCCCTAATAAAATTTTCATAACATGCAATTACTGCATTGTTAACTTTAGGAGTAACAACATGCTCGTTATTGCTTTCGTCCCACCAAACAAACTCTCCGCCAACCGGCGCTGACAAAAATACTGTTAAGCTAAAAATACAATGATCTGTATGCTTAGGTATATATCCGCCTATAGGTAATTTTTGAACTGCAATATCGCAATCTTTTAACCAACTTTTTTTATAGCATGGTAATGTAGAATTATTATATAATTCATTGATAATTTCTAATCTATCTTTACCTAAAATATCGCATGTAAAACATTCTGGCGCTGTATTATTATTTGTTGCTTCCGAAGGCCATACATTGTAGCTACTTTTATCACCTGGTAGCAATTTAGCGTAAGACTCTATTATATTAAGAGTATTACTAGAAAATAAATTTTCAAAAACTTTATATTGTTTATTTTCCAATTGCATTACCATAAATGTGTACATGTACACGACTTGTATAGTTATACCCACGCTGTATTGCTTCGTCTGCAATCATGGCTTCTGTAATTTTGAGGCCTTCTAACGTACCACCAACACCCATAATCCATACTGGAAAGTTACAGCCTGCATCACGAAATATTTTCGTATTTTCTTCTACTTCCCGCCAGCTCTCCTTGCTACCATTTACAACAAACTTTAATTGTCCGTGCTTTGATACACGATCATATGAGGCAAGAACATCTGGCTTGATAGCCCTGTTGTGCTTCTCGCCTGCTGTACTCCAGAGTTTAGGACTTACGCTCCAGTACCAATCTCCACCATACTTCCAAAAGTATTCAGTGATAAACTGTTCTAATTCAGGTGTAAGTGGTTGTGTGCCATTAGTTTCAACTGTGATATTCTTAGGCATGTTAAGTCTACGACCAAACTCATTGAGAATAGCAATCATGCCTTCCTGAGACTTCTTAAGCATAGGCTCGCCACCAGTAAACACCATATGCGCCCATTGAGAACTCTTAGGATGTTGAAAGGTCCCGTTTGGTAATAGTGCTGTTAGATTATCAACAGTTTCTTCGACACTACGCTCTGTAATAAGGTGGCTGTAGCGTTTACTCCAAGTATAACTGCTATCGCATCCCTTTTCAAAAACAGGCAAATCCTCAACACGTTTGATATTGCTAATATCAACTGTTTCAAACGGCAATTCATATGTATCAGGATTTGTTGGATCGCATTGACCGAACCCGTTACACTGTAAATTGCAAAGGAAAAATCTTAGCCAAAGACTAGGAATACCTACATATTTTCCTTCGCCTTGAGCACTATAGAATAGTTCGCTGTATTTAATTGGTTTTTGCATGTTTCATTTGTCTCATTAAAGATTGATGATCTAACTGCTCAAGAATATGTGTAATGTTAGATGAATCGATGTTACCATATGAATCTCTAAAAGCATCTAATACAACACTATGCATACTCATAGGATCATTATCTGTACTATCCTTCAAATCTAGGACTGCTTCGATAATAATTAAGTTTAAAGAATAAGTAAACAGTTCTTGCAAACAGTCAGCTTCAAAAAATATACGGCCATAGTTTAATATACTGAAATACATTTTATCATTAATTTCAGTTGTCTCAATGCCGTAAATATCTGAGCCGTTGGGATCAGCAGTACAATTTAACTTAATTACAAATGGTGTTTTGTCTGTTAGATCAACATATGTGTCAAGGCATTCAAACACTTCGTCATCAGTAACTAAAAATCTATTCTTAATCCAATCAATAGATTTATGATCAGCTACTGAATCACATACTTCTGATATAGGTACGTTATTTCTATCAATAACGTGGATGTTATGTGGTCCTTTAGTTTTAATCATAACTTACCTTGGCGCAAATTCTTGTTGTAGTTTAATGTTGTCAAAGAACTCTTTCTTTGCGCCGGGATCTTCTTTGAAGGAACCTTTAAGCACAGTAGTCTGTGTTAAACTACTGTGTGCCATAATACCTCGGTTCTCACAACAACCGTGTGTTGCTTGAATATATACACCTAAGTTTTTTGCTCCGGTGGCCTTTTCGATTTCCCTAGCAATGTCATTAGCAAGTTCCTCCTGGAGAGTTCCACGTCTAGCGCACCACTGGGCGATACGGGTGTACTTGCTGAGGCCGATAAGTTTCTCGGCGGCAATAATACCAATATAAGCAACGCCAGTAACGGGTTGGTGATGATGGCTACACATACTGCGAAGCTCACTGCGAACAACCAGCATACCTTCGTAACGGTCCGCCGAGTCATTTGGAAACGCTGTTGCGTCTGGTGCTGGTTCATATCTTCCTGCCATTATTTCATTAAAGTACATTTTAGCTAATCGACGAGCAGTACCCTTACTGTTAGGATCGGTATCACGGTCAATAAGTAATCGATCTAATACTAACTCGAAAGCTTCAGTAGCTTCGTCAATTAGTTTATGCTTAATATCTTCTGTAACATAATCTGAGACATTGTCACCTGCCCAGAAACGTTTGTTATCGCGCCTCATTTTAAAGCGAATAGCATCTGCTAGATAGCCTTCATCGTAATTTTTATCGCTCATATCGCCGGCGCCTTTTTCTAATGTAACATGCTCGTCTATCCTAAACGGTTCTCTTTGATCTCCGTTTATTAAATTATCAAGTTTAAATTTTTGTGTCAAGTTAAAATCTCCGAGTTATAGACGTGGATGTCTAGTAAGTTAATTATATAGACAAAAATATGTTTTGTCAATGTTATTTAGGCAAACAATAAAATTTACCACCATTTTTCCCATGGAAAAATGAACCATTGTGTATCTTCTGTACGACTAATTTCTCTAGACGAGTAATCACAGCTAAATGGGCTTTCTAGGTTTTCAATAGCAACAGCAAAAATTAAATTTGTTTGATCCATTGTTAATGCTACTTCTGCTATTTCTTTTAGTGTAGCACCAGAATCACAAATATCGTCGACAATTAAAATACACTGTTGATCATATTTTTTGAATAGGTACTGTAGCTGTTCTACATTACGTTCATTGCCACTGCGTGTCTGCCACTGTATAGATTCAAATGGAATGTCGTAGTAATTACTTACTTTAATTCCAAAATCGGCGCCGCCGCGCATAGGAGCAAACACTACATCCGGCTTTATATTGTCTTTGGCTAGTTTGCGAATTACATCAGCATAATAACCATTCATATCTTCGTGTGAAAGGTATTCGTACTTTTGCATTTATTTGACCTTTTGAACTTTCTTTTCCCATTCATACGAATGTTTAACGATGTCATCTAATTTATAAATTGGCGACCAACCAAATGCCGCAGATGCTTTAGTAATATCAGCATATGTTTTAGCAACATCTCCCGGTCTGCGTGACACAACCTCATACTTAATATCAGTATTGTTAACAGCATTAAATGTATTAACAACTTCTAATACAGATGCACTATTGCCGGCGCCTATGTTAAATGCTCCGCTGTCGCCACCATCTTGCAAATAATTCATAGCAGACAAATGTGCTGTAGCAATATCAAATACATGGGTGTAATCTCGTTCAGCGGTACCGTCGTTAGTAGGATAATCATCGCCAAAAATTTGTACTTTTGAATTATCAATTGCGGCTCTAGCTAAGATAGGTACTAGGTGTGAGGCAGGATCTTGTGTATAGCCGTGTTTAAGAGATGGATCAGCACCTGCGGCGTTAAAGTACCTCAAAGCCGCAAAATTTAATCCATATGCTTTATGATAATCAACAAGAATGTCTTCTACCATCTTCTTTGTTTTACCATATGGAGAAACAGGATCTCTATCTGTGGGTTCTGGAGTTGGGAATACATCAACCAACCCATAAACTGTGCTACTACTACTGAATACGAAATTCTTTACTCCAGCCTTAACAGCTTGGTTAAGTAACGCAATTGTGTTAGCAACATTGTTCCAATAGTATGTACCTGGATCTTCAACGCTTCTTGCAACTTCATGATCAGCGGCAAAGTGCATAATAGTATCAGGTTTAGTTAATTGAATAACACCCTTTAATTGATGATTATCAATATCAAACGGATATTGTGTTACACCATCGATATCTTTTTTACGTCTATCAACGTTGATAACATTATGACCTGCATCAACAAGCAAACGACATACCATGCCGCCTACAAATCCGCTGCCGCCTGTAACTAGTACTGTTTTTTGTGTTTCTTTATTTGCCATGTTGCCTACTCCTTAAGACTTCGTAAAGCGCATTTCCACTAAAGAAGTCATTAGATAATTTCTCTCTTTGTGTTGTTAAATCATTTTTTAAACTATCGTAATTATCCATTAGTTGAATAATTTTATTAATAATATGTTCTCTATTTTCTAAATAAGATTCGTAATTTGTAGTCCAATCAGCCGGATATTTAAAACTGTCGATAGCCATTTCACTGTAACTTAATCTATCCGGTATCAAAGGAATAGCATCTACAAGCACCCCCTCATACCAACTAATACCTAATGTTTCTTGCAAGTTGGCAGAGAATACCATCTTTGACTGCCCTAGTAAAGTATGATATTCATGCTTTGTTAATTTCTTATTTTGACAAATAACAAAATCATACTGCGGTAAATGTTTTGCTAAATCTTCAAAAATTTCAACTTGTTTTTCTGGCGCAAGTCTATGTGGAAAAAGAATTAAGTTTTTCTTTTCTAAATTCTTATAAGCATCTAAACTGTGCTCTAAGTACTCCATAGGCCAACCAACTCTACGAATCTTGTGCAGTAGTTGTCTATCGATATCTCTATCATCGTTCCAGAATGTATTTGTAAACATATCAATATGGAAATCTGTGGCATAAAAATTATCGTCGAAGCATTCATACATACTCATTTCTGCATGACGCACCCAAGGTGCTTTGCCAATCAATCTACCTAAAAAGTCTGCAGGATCATAACTGCCGGCATGCCACATACCACCGATCTTAATCTTAACACCTAGTAGTTCAGCCATATACTTGAGCTGTAACACAGTTGGATTCCAAGCATCAGTGTAAAGGAAGTAGTCACCATCATTGACCTTACCTTCGGCAAACATCTTAGAAATTGTTTTAAGTTGTTCACTCTTCCAATAGTTAGTACCGCTAAAATTCAAAAATGCGCCTGGCGTTGTATCTTGCGGCGCATCCGCCGGCCCTGCAATAATCTCAACATCAAACCCTGCAGAACAAAGTTGCTCAGGTAGAAATTTCTTCCACTGAGCAGTATATCGAGTTTCAACTGGTTCTAATTCTACTAGAAATATTTTCATTTTTACTTTTTCTTTTTGCTATCTTCAAGTTCAAGATTGCCATAATCTACTACGTGTGTAATAGGATCATTTAAACTCTGTGCATAGTTATTTAGACTATCAGCAGTAGCCCTATCAACTTTTTCAGGTTGAGGGACTACTGCTTTGTCGTCAGCACTGTTATCTGGTGCTGTACTCATTTTACTTCCTATCACCAAAAAGATTTAGTAAGTTAAGGAATAGGTTAATGAAATCCAAGTACAACGTTAATGCACCTGAAATTTCAGCACTATCATCAAAGTTACTGTACATAATCTGCTCACGGATCTTTTGAGTATCGTATGCAGTTAAACCCAGGAAGATGATGATAGCTAATGCACTTACAACCATTTGTATAAGTGTGCTACCAATAAAGATATTAATAAGACTTACAATAATAATTGCAATTAGTCCTACAAACATAAATTTGCCCATACTATCTAGGTTAGTTTTTGTAAAATAACCGTACACGCTCATTGTACCAAATAGTACAGCGGCACCCATAAAAGCACTAAAAATACTGCCCATAGCGTACACAGCAAAGATAGTTGCAAAGCTCAAACCCATCAAGGCCGCAAAGCTATGCAATACTAGTAGCTTACCTGAGCGACCAATACCTGAGTTAAGCAGTACTGGTACAGCAAAGATAAATGCTAGCGGTGCAAAAATTACAATCCACTTGGTAATACCAGTAAAGAAAAATTGCAATAGGTCAGGTGATGTACCAACAAAGTAGCTTACTACCATGCTGGTAAGCACGGCAAAAAACATATTGTTGTACACACGAGCCATAGCAAGATTAATATCACTAGCTGTCTTAATGGTTGTATCAAACGACATTATACTTCTCCTTAGGCTGCGCTGGCAGCATTCTTCTTGTCTTGAATCTCGGCGCGACGAACCTTTGACAACTTGCCAATTTCGCCTAGTGCCTTACGAGCACGAGCCGCCGCGGCCTTAACGCCCTTGACTTCAAATGCATCTGATTCTTTAACATACTCTTCGAAAAGAGCTTTCAATTTTAAGTGTGTCTCGGTCATGTTTTTCTCCTATTATTTAAAATATATTGGACCATCTACCTGTCAATCTTATTGCTTGACAGGAAAATCAATTTCGCAGCCGTTTTCATTATCTTCGGCTACAGAAATCTTTAGCCAGCGGTTAGGATACTTCTTAGTAATCTCCACTGCTAAATCTTCTGCGATCATCTCGCAACTCTTATGATTCAATTCAAGCACGCCTTCGCTGTACTGGCGTTCTAGCCAACGCTTGAACTGAATAAATTCAATGTCTCGGTCATCGTGGAATACTTCAATCCAGACTTTAAAATGGAAAATGTGCCTGTGCGGCACACCTAGAAAACTTACATCATCCCAGCCGCCTGTGGCTAACTTAGGATCAGTATCGGCACCTGGATACATATGGATGCCTTCTTTTTGGAATGTAACCCAAATAGTTTTCATTTATTTTCCTTGTTTTCTTTTGCTCGCTTTAACAGCTCTTCGTGAATATCGTGTTCGTAATACTTACCTGTTTCTTTTCTTAAGCGATTACGTTCTGAAATATACTGGTTTGATTCAATAATAAACCAAATTAGCACAATACAAAATATACACACTGCAATTGCTGTTGCTACTTCGTATAAGGTCATTTGTTAAACTCCTTTTCAATCTGATCTAACTCTTCTGGAAACTTAGCACCACACTTGCGAATGAATTTAATAAACTTCATAAAAACTTCTTGTAGTTCTTGTTCAGTTTCCAAGCTATCAATCTTTAGTGTAGTGCTTACTACCACTCCGTCATCGTCACATTCTAATTTTATATTCATACTAGTTTATAGTATACTATAACTCCTGGGTTGTCAATCATTTTCTGTATTAATATCGGTATCTTCGGTGTATTGATCCCAATATGTATATTTGTCCTTGGTCATTAACTCATTTAATTGATGTGTCCATACACCCGGGTTACTGAATCCCCAAGTTCTATCGTCAATCTTTACGGTTGTATTATAATTGAACAATTTAATATATGGTATCTTCACACTAATCATAGGAACAAATTTATCATGTTCGCACCAACCGCTGTCATGAAACCAGGGATGATTAGCATAATCAACATCAAAATCTAAAGTGACCCAAAACTTTTCTTTTAGGCATCCAGTAATAACTTCGTCCCATTCATCCCAATCATCGTTTGTTGGGTTGAAACTTTGGCTAGTACCAAAATAAATTTGCTGTACATTATGTTTTCTAGCCTCTGTAAGGATTTCTTCTAAAGGCGGAGTACCAACAACAAAGAGCGTAAACATACCATGGCATACAGTATGCTCAACTTCGTAGCCTGTAAAATAAACTATGTTTTGTCTTTCTTCAGTATTTAGTCCCATTTAATATAGCCTCTACTATAGCCCTGCGGGCGATTAATTCCGTCAGCAAATGCTTGCTGCCATTCGGTTTTTCTATTATAACCTTTTGTCCAGAAACTGTCAACATTAATATGATTGTTTTCAATCATCCAAACAGCATCTTCCATGCATTGATGAAATCCGTGACTGCGAGGACTTGGTCTTATTGTAGTACATGCCTTCCACAACTGCGCTTGTGCTTCATTTTTAGAAATCGCTTTTCCGACTCCGTCGATGATTAATGCATTGTTATTGAGATTAATTTCGGTTCCTAATTCATATTTGCCTGATAAATCAATAACAACATCATATGAGGAAGTTGTGTGTAACAACAAATTATCTCCCCATAACTCTTGGTTGCTTGTACCTAACACATCGATAATAAATTTTAAATTTGATAAAATAAGTTTATGGTATGCAACCCATGCTAAAAATCCGCTGCCAATAATTAACAAATTACTGTCCACACCTTGTCTACTTTTGATTTCATTGATTGCTTGGTCGACAATATTAATACCACAAGCTACTGGCTCGATGATATACTTAGGGTGTACTTCGGGAATAGTGACATATTCATTGACACGCACATTGTAAAAATCTGCATATGCAGGCTCGCCACGTGTAGCAACAAAGTCGCCGACTTGTGTTGTGCCAATGCCACTACCTACTTTGGTTACAACCCCAAGGCCTTCATGACCTTGCATGTGTAAAGGTAGTGGACCAAAGTTACCTTGCATCATGTCAATGTCACTGCGACATACGCCAGTCATTAGTGCTTTGACCTCAATCTCGTATTCATTAAGTTTCGGTTTTCTGTATTCTACCTCTTCAAAGTAGCCCTGTCCGTTAGTTTGTAAGCATTTAACTATCATATTTGTTCAATTTGTCTATGGATCCACATATCTTGTTCATATTGTGACTTCCAGAATTTATCATTATTTAGGTGTTCGACAGCAGTCTTAATCATTTTTTCGTATGCTTCTTCAGGACACAAACCTAGATTAAACTTTAAAATATTTCCATCTTTTAAGTGAAAAGAAATACTACTATCATCTTCTTTATTATTTTTCCAATTTGCTGTAAGCGTCCAATTTGTATTTTCAGTATCAACAAATTCAAATGAACAAAAGTCATCTACATTATAAATTCCGTCCTTATTAACAACACCATAGTCTGTATCACCGATATCACTTAAGGTATATTGTTGATGTGCAAGTACATAGTTTTTTGTAGATGCAATATAGTCTGTTAATGCTGTGAAATAGCTTAACATATGAGGGATAAGATCCCTACTCACACCGCCAAATGCTAAATTTTTTGTTGTGAACCAACTGCCCGGTTGTGGAATTCTATTTTTACTATCCCAACGAATGTTTACAGCATTGCTTTCTTTAGCAAGTCGTTTAAACTCGTCAATTTCTGCTCTATATTGGTTGTTTTTAACCATCATAAACCTAGCGTCAAAATCTTTAATAAGATTATGCCAGGCAGTATGATTAATAACTCCAGGCTTTTCAACAAAAATTATATCGGCATATGGAGCAACTTGTCTTGCAAGATTTTCGTGTGTGTAGTTGGGCGTACAAATATGCACTATATCAAACTTGCCGTGATCTCTAACTGCATGATCAACATTAGTGTAATTTGCACCGTCTTTTAAATCAACAGTGCAAATTTCATAACCAAGTTTAGAAAGTATAGGTTTATAAACTGCTTGCCCAAAACCTAAACCTACTATAAGTGCTTTCAATTTAACGACTCCGGATCGAAATCACCAGACATAGCAGGATCCATCATTTCGTCTTCACGACTGACAGATTCGTCATGCACCGATGTAGTAGATTCTTCAAAGAAACTAACATCTAGATGTGTCTCGGAAGCAAAGCTACCAAAACTGATCTCTTCTAAGAATTTACTGTACTTGTCAATAAGTTCATAAGGATTCGGACATGCTGGATCTAGTACTTCTTTTACAAAGCTATCAAAGTAAACAACACTGTAAGGAACATAAGGACTAAACTCGTTTGTTCCTTTACTTGTTTTGTCATTGATCCAATCACTGTAGTGAACAGGTGCTCTAAACTTTTCAATATCAGCCAATCGATTGGCTTCTTGAACGGCAGTAATATGATTGTAAACGCTGTGAGACATATAGTAGAGATAACTCTGTGTGTCCCAACTTGTACTATCTTTACCCTTAGGTTTGCCGTTACGATCCAAGTCACCCTCTTCCATACAGCAAAGATCACCTGCAACTAGACGCTCCATAATAGGACTGTTAAATGGCATAGGCATTGTACTACCTTTTAGCTTTTGATTATCAAAAGCGCGATCCATAAAATAACCAAATCTCTTAGGAGAAAAATAGTTGTATGCGTATGTTTGACCATACGCTGTATTAACGAATGGACTGGCAGCATCAAAGCTAAGTGTAATATTTGGACTATCGTGCTTACGTAGCATACGTTGGATACTAGTTAGATAACAAGCCCAATTAAGTTTACCTGTACCAAGGAAGTGAATCCACCCTTTGCCTTCAAGCAAACCATCTTCACGTAGTTTAAGTAAACGCTTTAGTGCGATAGGCATGTTACGCATGTTAATACCAGCAAACGCATAACCTTCCAGTGTGCGATTAGCGTCACCATAGGCAGTAGCAACAAATTTAGGGTCACTAAAATGTTTAACACTTTCGTACCAGTCATCGGCGCTCTTTTGATCGGTACCAGAAAGAACATTTAAAAACTTAGTAGCACCTGGTACACGATTGCGTACAAAGTAATCTAAGTTAAGTAAACTGATATCAATAGTGTCTTGAATCTTAGTTAGTCCTGTCTTTTTACTAAAAGGTGGAACAGCCGCAAAGCCTGGGATATCTAGCGTCATAGCCCAATCGGACGTATGTTCGAGCCAACGAAGAATCTTTTCACATAATTCAATTCTGCTAGGATCATTTGGATCTTTAGCATTAGTCCAGTCTAGTTTTAGTACGCCTTTAGCAACCTGGAAACCGCCAGAGTCACCTAGTACAGTTGTAATTCCTCTGTTACGCTTTTGAACCATAGGTTCTTCGGCATCGCTCTTAGCAGGATCTAGATGAGCATGGCCTGCTGAGTATAGTCCATATGGATAATGATAATATCCGACACTCGGATCTAAAAAGTCTAGACCGGCATTACCTCTTTCAAATCCTGGCGGAGTTCTCCAGTCGGAAGGGTTAGATAGTAACTTGTGTAGCTGTTTTGTATAAAAGCTACTGATAGCAGGTAAGTATACCGCATAGTCGCTTTGACGTTTTCCTAAGTCTTTCATTAATTAACCTTTAGCCGGAAGTAGATATGTGTATTCGCTGATACCGCTATCAACTTTAATTTGAAGTAGACCTTTATTGTTAATGCTGAGTACAACATTTGCATTATCACCTAAACGCAAAATCTTAAGTACAATATCCAGTGGCCAACGGAATTCGTTCTTAGTTTCTCCGTCAACTCCTTCAGCAATAAGGATCTTTGTACGATCGCTAACACCGTCGCCAATATGGAAAAACAATTTATTGCCTTCTGTCTTTGGCATAAATGTAGATTCATATGCACCTAGTACACTATTAAAGTAGCCCAGGTCCTTTAGATTCTTTGCAGTAGGTACAATATTAATATCAAACTCTGCGCCTTTAAATGTAATGTCCTTAAGTTGCTGATTAACTACGTCAGCAAGCATAAAGCGATAGTTTGCATCAGTGCCATCAGCACTAACAAACTTAACCTCAACCGGAACGTCAACCTCGTTACGCTTTTGCGTAACAACAGCTACAGTTGCGGCTTCATCATCAAACCCTGGATACTTCAAATATCCATCCAGTACGCTCATGCGACTGAGTCCAACAGTAGCATCAACAAAGTCTGCTACAGGATTAACTGTCTTGCCTTTAAAGATAACAGTCTTGTCTGCGTCAACAGTTTCAATTCTTGTTTCTTCAAGTGTGCCGGAAATCTTCACCATTTCGAAGATACCCAGACTGTGCGTATGTTTAATAACGTCTTTGAGTGTGTCTTTAATATAATTATTTGCCATATGATGCTCCTAAGTTAATGATAGTATACATAGTTTATTTAGATTTGTCAAGTGTTTTTATTTGATTTTTTTAGAAAGTAAAGAACTCTTGAAGTGCTTCACTTTCTTTTGTTTGAGATAAATCCCATCCCATTTGTCCTAGAACGTTTTCAATTTTCTTGTCCAACACAGCTTCTTCCATGCCAGCGTCATCGAAGGGCATATCTTTGAACCATTGAGGTAGATTAAGTTCGTCAGTTGGGTATGCAATACTGCTATAACCCATAGCATTATTTTTTAAGCGACAAACGATAACCTTCATACCATCTGTGATAGTCATGCTATAGTTGTCACCAAATGCTTTCTTAATATCATTCCAATTAATACTTGCTCTTACATGTCCTGGAATCATGTTATTGCTAGATTCTTCCTTAAGCGCATCTAACTTATACAACTTCATATTTTCTGTTTTTCTGGTATTACGAAGTTTTTCAGTATAGTTAGTTAGGTTATTAACACGCTTAGGCATGCCTTTCTTCCAAGATTCTAAACTTTGGAAATTCTTTTTAAAACCTTTAACCTTATCGATAACATCCTTTTCAGACACACCGCTTAGTGCATCGTTGAGTACTTCTTCTAAAAAGTCTTGTACAAATTCTGGCGTATCACTGCGCTTAATTTCCATGCCCATGATCTTTAGCTTACCTCCTTCTGGTTGATAACCTTCGATATCAAGACACTTGATTGCGTAACGCTTTTTAGTAATAAACAGTCCTGAACGACCAACTACTTCTCGGCCTGCCTTAAGAACCTTACCATTCTCGTAAGGAACATTAAATTCCTTATTTAAGAATTCTGGAAAGTCGTCACTTACTGTATCACTGATATGGTCGTACAGTTTAACAGCACTGTCTAGATCAAGTTCACTGCCTTCAGGTAATGCAGGTACCGCAGTAAAATACACAGAGTCAGTATCACCGTAAATGATACAATCACCTAAGTGGTCAAATTTACCTAAAAGTAATTCATTTGTCTTACCAGCCATGAATCGTGTAATACGTCTACCGGTTAGTGTAGTTGACTGTCCAATACGCTTATCGAAGAAACGACAGCCCGGATTCAAAATAGCACCATATAAGCTATTCAAGTTAATTTTCTTAACCAGCTGACGCTTATCCCAGAACGCTTTTTCTTCTGATGTTGTTGCATCTTTCTTCTTAGCTTGTAGTTCTTTACGTTCACTGTACCAGCGTTCTAGCAACCCTGGAACAATGCCTTGGAAGTCTGTTTTAAAGATAGTGCCATTAGCACTGATGTTCCACGGCTGGCCGCTGTTGAAAATAAGATTGTAAACATCCGCACCGGTAACGTCAATGGAAGAACCATCCTCCATATCCAGCTTCATTGTATGATTAACATCTTTATCAATTACAAATTCAAACTCGTTGGTACCAAACTTACCTAACCAAGCATCAGCAAAACTTGCTTTTTCAAGTTTAATTTTATTGTTGATTTCTTCATCAGTATAGTCTGGACGTAACTGACCTACAATAGTTTCAGCTGCCATGTTTAGTGCGCGGAATACGCTAGGATATAGACTGTTAATGTCCATACTACCTACCCATTCGTGATAGCCTTTCTTTGGAAAGGCTACATATGCACCTGCGGCTTGCGTATCGCCGCGCTCGCTTCTATTACGATCAGGCACGATAAATCCACGTCGATGGGCTTCGTTAATGATAGCTTGCTCAGTAGTTGCCACAGCACCCATTGTTGTAGGCAACAGCACAGTATTATCGTGTGCAATAGTGTTAGCAAGGTCAATGAACTGTAGTTTCTTATCCAGCTTGTTAAGTAGTACAGTATCTTGAATGTTATATTCTAAGAACTTTTCAAAATCGTGATTGTAAAGTCTATCCAACGAACCTTCATACGCAACCTTACGTTCGCCAATTTCCATCTCACCGATATAGTCTAGTCGATAACTGTGACGCTCTTCATAGTTATACTTACGATATAACTGCATATAGTCTAGGTGGACACGACCAACTAAATCATAAGTTTGACGCTGACTTCCGTATGCTTCGTATTCACGCACTGTGGGCATTTGATCCCACAGGCATAGTTTACGTAGCTCACTCTTACCTAGTGTCTTAATGATTCGGTTGGTCGTGTAAGGAATATCATAACCTTCGCTGTTCCAACCACTGAGAATGTCTGCATCTTCAATAAGAGTAAGAAATACTTCAAGCATTTCTTTTTCTGTCTTAAACAGCAACACTTCTGGCATGTTACTAGCGATGCTTTGCGCCTGTTCCCAAGTAAGAGTCTTGGGTGGTACAGCAAGACAAATCATTGCATCTTGCCATTGGAGATACACACCGATAGCAGTAATGGGCATGAATGCTTCCTCTGGATCAGCATAACCACGAGCTGGATCAAAGTCCACCTCGATATCGAAAAATGCTGTTTGCAGTTTAGGCGTATCAGCACCAGCGTAATGCTTGGCTATAGTTTTGTTGATTGGCTTAATGTCGCTTTCAAACTTTTTAACATGGCTGTTAATTGCAACATTTTTACGGAAGTCTTTGATGTTCTTACATCGTACTTCGCTTACTGGATCACCGTAAATACTACGGTGACTTCCACGTGGATCGGCAATATAAAAATTATATTCAGGCTTGTAATCTACAAGTATTCTTTTGCCGCTAACTCGTTCAACTACGCGAATCAAATCCGCAGATTTGTCGTAGAACGCATCTACATAACTCATGTGTGTATCTTTCTCCAAGCATCATTTTAAGGCTGACGCACCACCAAGTATATTTAAAATTTTAAAGTGTCTTACCGACAGCTTCTAGGATAGTTTCAAGCTCGTCAAACTTATCACGCTCTTCACCGAACTTTGCCTTGTGTGCAATTTTGATAGCTTTGTTTAGTGTAGCAGCCTTGATATCCATTTCTTCAGCAATGGCTTTGACGGTATCGCTCAAACCTTCCTTGAGAGTTTCAATCTCATAGGTAACTTGCATGCCTTCTTCAATTAGGCGCTTAAGACGTGCTCGTTCTTCTTCATTAAAAGATCTGTTATATGCCATATGTTCCTCAAGTGTTTTGTGTGTTAATATTTATTTTAACATTGTTCATTATAACAGGATTCTGGTTTCTGTCAACTTC
>Ga0222712_10000262_pt1 | contig 74189 bp, 88 predicted proteins | sample C33_657DmetaG_FD_165043 | JGI IMG/M metagenome (GOLD analysis project Ga0222712, IMG submission 165043) | Estuarine water microbial communities from San Francisco Bay, California, United States - C33_657D | ecosystem: Environmental > Aquatic > Marine > Unclassified | place: USA: California... | reverse complement strand
ACTGTTGCAAGTGCCACAGGAATTCGTGTTGGTCATCATGTAACCCCATCAAATATTGGTGGTTCAACATCACTAAATGGAAACACATATAAAGTTGTTGAAATTTCTGGAAGTATTGTCAGAATTAAAAATCTAGACAACACAAACATCTCTACATTAGGTGGAGCCTACACTTCTGGTGGAACATTAAAGCGTTTAACTGCAACTGCTGTTGTTGCGTTCCAAGGTGCTACAGAAACACCAACAACACTACCTGTTAATATTCATTTAATCAATATTAAGAATGCTTTTGCAATTAATGATTCGATTACCGGTTCTTCAAAGAATATTAATGATGTTGTAAACTCATGCACAATTACAGGAATTAATGGAGTAACTAACTCCGCAACCGTACCAACATTAAAGCAAAATGGAGATAGTTTATATACTGATTCACAAGGTGCGGTGGTTGGTGTATTTTTTATACCAAATACAGACACTATTCGCTTTAGAACAGGCGATAGACTATTCACACTTTCTGAAAATGAAACAAATTCTAGAACTGATTTTGATTCTATCGGTGAAGAGACATATCGTGCTGTAGGAATTCGTGAATCAAGAGAACGAACAATTATGTCAACTAAAGAGCCAAAGTTTGACATTACAACAGTTACTAGAACACAAACAATTACTAGAGTTAATACTCAAACAACTTTCATAGCTAATGTTCAACCTCCGCAAGGAGATGGTGGTAGTACCGACCCATTGGCACAATCATTCTTAATTGCAGATAAACCTGATGGATGTTTTGTAACTTCAGTCGATTTGTTCTTTAAAGACAAAGGAAAAACTCCTGTAACTGTTGATATTAGAACTATGGAGAATGGAGTTCCAACATCTAAGATTTTACCTTTCTCACAAAAAACATTACCAACAACTCAATTAAATGTATCAAATGACGCTACTGTTCATACAAGATTTACATTTGATTCACCAGTTCACTTAATGAATGGTGAAGAATATGCAATTGTCTTGCAGACTGGTGACTTAGGTAACAGAGTTTTCGTTTCTGAGTTGGGAAGTCCAACACTTGACGGCAATAGAATTATTTCAAGACAACCTTTATTAGGTTCATTATTTTTATCTCAAAATACAAAGTCTTATCAAATTGACGGAACATTAGATTTAAAATTCAATTTAAATATCGCTCAATTCGATACTGACCACACATCAACAATTGAATTTAATAATACACCGACACCTATTGCAAGATTAGATGCAAATCCTTTTGAGATTACAACTGGAACAAATAAGGTTCGTGTTTTTCATAAAAATCATGGATTGCCTAATGGAAGCACAGTTACAATATCTGGAGTGCTAGAAGGAAATTATGGTGCAAATACTGTTAATCAAGGTATCCCACACACATCATTGAACGGAACATTTAATATATCTAATGCTGAACTTGATTCTTATGTTATTGAAGTTAATAACGGTTCTATTATTGGAACTTCATCTATTCTTGTCAAAGGATATTTTGGTGGAATAGGAATTACTGCTACTCAAAATAGAAGTGCTGATGTTGTTCAAGTTAACTCTCCAGACATTACATTTGGAAATACAACCTTATCATACGCATTAAAAATGTATGATTCAACATATACTGCATCCGAATATATTAATGTTATTCCTGGAACAAATGCAAAATTAACCAAGAGACATACAATAGCAAGCACAGAAAATGAAACAACTTCATTATCTGGAAATAAATCAGTCTCTTTAATTGCCACACTCGCAACAAACAATGCTGATGTTTCTCCTGTAATTGATGCATCAAGAATGAGTTTATATGCTGTTAGCAATAGAATTACTGACGCAAATTACAACTCTATTACTGTTCCACAAATTGATTTAAGAACAGTATTAACAGATAGCACACAACTACAATTTGTTGCTCCGGCAAACGGTGTTGATGGTTATATTCAATCAACAGATGCTACCACTATGTTAGCATTATTGACGCTTGATAGAGGAAAATATTTAACCGTATCTGGTCAGACAACAGCGGCAAATAATGGAATTTTTGAAATTAGAGAAGTTAGAAACAACATAAGTAGTGTTCAAGTATTTTTAGAAGACACATCTTTTGTAAATACTGCCGCTGGAGACACAACTACATTGGTTGTTGGAGAAAGATATATTGAAGATTGCGCTCCTCACGGAGGGTTTAATGAAGCAAATTATGTTACTAGAAAATTTAATATTGAAAATCCAGCAACATCATTAAAAATTATTTTTAATGCAAATCAACCTAATGGTTCAGAAATTCGTGTATACTATAAAATACTGCCTGCTGGTTCAAGTCAATCATTTGAAGACCTTTATAATGCGCCAGAAAGAGAAGGTTTGTTGGTTGATGTTGACCCAGGAATTCAAGCAAATGAAAGCGAATTTATTGAAAGAACATATACTGTTGATAATCTACCTGCATTTACAGCGGTTCAAATTAAAATTTCTATGAGAAGTAATAATCCGGTAAATGTTCCTAGAATTAAAGCGTTGCGTGTAATTGCATTGGCAACATAATATGGATAATAAACTTAAAGTAATGGACCATCCAAATTTGTATCGTGATACTTATTCAAAAGGTATTGTTGATACAAATAAAAATGCTTATATTCAAGCAATGGATGCTAAATTAAAAAGAGAAACAGAAAAACAAAAAATGAACTCTCTTTGTGATGAGATAAATAATCTCAAAGAAGATATGGGTGAAATTAAAGAGTTACTAAAGAATTTAATTAGGAAACAATAATGGCATTAATCAATGTTTCACAAAACGATACCATTGAACAATGGCGTGTTAAAACTAATGATATCTCAACTCGCATTGGTGACCCTGCAACTTTAACTACAACAAATAAAGCAAATGTAGTTGGTGCTTTGAGTGAGGTTGATACTGAAGTTGGAAATTTAGCAATTTTAACCACAGCAGATAAAACTAGTGTTGTTAATGCTATTAATTCTGTAAAGGATGAACTTGATGTTGTCGCCGCTACAGATGCAATTCCAATCGATGTTATTTTGGCGATTGGATAATCATGGCACAACCTCAAGTAACAAGAGCAGATGGACTTGCCAGTTGGATTAACAAACAGAATCAAATTGGTTCCAATTTAGGTGACGCTGATACATTAACTTCACAGTTACATGGACAGAATAATGTATCAGATGGTATTAGTGCAGTAAACAACAGAATTGGAAATTTTACTGCTGGTTTGCGACCAGGTTTGAACCCAACATTCACAGGAACAAACGCAAACCCAAATTTAGCAGATACTATTGAAAGTCTGCGTGATGGTGTAACAAGAGTAAAACCAACATTAGGACAGGTGATGGCGATGGATTTTAACCCATTACAATTAATTGGTGGTAACGATTTAGATTCAATTTAATCGGATAAATATTGTAAAAAGAAGGTAAGATAAATGGCAAACGATTTTAAAAACGCAGTATCACAAACAGTAGGAACCAGCAGAGTGGATATCTATACTGCGCCAGCAGTTGCAGGTAAACGCTCAATGATTATTGGTTTAGATATTGCTAATATTCTTAACTCCGTAGTTACAGTTGACATTGAATTATATCACACAGTAACCGGAAATTATGTTTATTTAGCAAAGAGCGTTCCAATTCAAGTTGGAGGCACATTATCATACATTGCTGGCCAAAAACTCGTATTAACAACAAGCGATAAGATTGCAGTCACATGTAATACTGCGGCTGGAGTTTCTGTTGTTTGCTCAATTCTTGAGGATGTATAATGCGTTATATAGGTAATCAACCAAGAGTAAGCGGTAATCGCATCGATGGCGGAACAATTACAAATTTCGCCTCAACAGGTTTTGATGATAATGCGACAGCGAATAAGGTTACCTTAACGGATTCAGATTTAACTCTTCTTGCAGACCTAATTTTAGGTGCAGGAAAGAATCTTACTGTTCCAGGAAATATTACAGTCAACGGAACAGTTGATGGTGTAAATGTTAGTCAATTAGATTTAGATGCAGTAAAAATTTCTGGTGCTCAAAATATTGCTGGTATAAAATCTTTTTCAGATTTATTAGAAGCATTAGGAAATTTAAAGATTGCTAATAATACACCAATTGCAACAATTAAAGATTTAAACGGTACAACAAATGCCGCTACTGGTGTAATTGAATTTAGAGATAGTGCGAATACTTTAATTGCATCTCTAGATTTGGCATCACAAAGACTATCTATTAATGCTGTAGATGGTGTTGATTTAAAGCACAACGGAACTACACAAGCAACCGTGTCTGCTACTGGTATCGACCTTGCAAATACTAAAGAATTGTCTGGAATATTTACTGGAACATTAAAGAATGGAACTGTTGCCACTACACAGGCACAATCCGATAACAGCACAAATGTTTCTACAACAGCGTATGTAAGAACTGCCATTGCAAATTTAGTTGGCACAGCACCGGGAGTTTTAGACACCTTAGGTGAGTTGTCTGATGCACTTGCTGATGACCAGAACTTTGCGACTACAGTAACGAATTCTCTCGCTCTCAAAGCACCTTTAGCAAGTCCAACATTCACAGGAACCGTAACAATTCCTACAATTTCCGTAACAACAGGCGGAACATTAACTGATGTAACAATCAGCGGTTCATCTTCACAAATGTCTGCTGGAACAATTGGAAGCGGAGTAACAATTTCCAAATCGCCACAATTAACAATTAATGGTATTGCTTCAGGCACAGCAACCTTTACAAATTTAGGTAATGCAACATTAACATTGGCCGCAGGCAATGCATGGATTCTTGGCGCTCAATTAGATAACACATTAGGTAACGCCGCAAATAATATTATTAATTCACTACCTGCTGTTGGTGGATTGAATGATGGTGACTATTTTATGATTGCCGATTCTGCCGATGGAGGTAGACTTAAAAAGGTAACTAGACAAATTGGTGTGCCTCAAGGATTTGAAACAGATTTAGGTTTATTCGCTGTAGCGACAGCATAAATAAAAGAAAACATAGGAATCAGAAATGGCAAATGGTGCATTCAAAAACGGTAAAGTAAGAAACATATCTACAACAGGTTCGACAGTATATACTGTTCCTGCTACAAAAGAATCATGTATTCACGCTATATACATTACAAATACATATGGTCTAGAAGATTTGTTTATCAATCTTGAAGTTATCGCATCTGATGGTGTCACTTCATTTAAAGTTGCATATTTGTTGCCTGTTCCAAAAAATCAAACCTTAGTGTTTGAAAGACCAATTAATCTTATGTCTAACGAAGCATTAAAGGCAACCGCATCTAGAGCGAATAGCATTGATTTGGTTGCAAGCGTATTAGAAATTACACCATAATTTAGGGGTTAACAGATGCCTTTTATCGGAAACACAGCACCAGGAGCAAAGATTAGACACCAAAACATTTATGGAGATGGTGTTCGTAGAATCTTTAACCTAGAATTTTTACCTTCAACAGACCAGCAATTTTTAGTTTACTATAATGGTGTTTATGTTCATGATGTGGACTATGTTTTAAGTGGTCCTAAAATTTTATTCTCTACTATTCCTGATTCAGGAACACTTATTTCTATTGTTTCAATGGCAAATTCTGATGTTAGACAAACAAGAAATAAACTTTATGTTGGTGATGGTGTAACAAGAATTTTTGATTTAGGATGGATTCCTCCATCAGAACAATCTGTTTTAGTTGCAGTAAATGGAGAACTATTGAATGACTATGAATATGTTGTTCAAGGTCACAAATGTTTGTTAATTCAAGCTCCAACAAATAATTCACTTGTTGAATTTAGAGGACTTCATGATATTGTTGATAATGGTGGAAACAGTTTAACAAGTAATCCATTAACACTAAACACAACTGGATTACTTGCTGACGGCCAATCAAATATTTTTCCAATACATCATAGACCAACAAGTCATGCAAACTTAATGGTAACTGCAAATGGAACCATTAAAGATAATAGAGAATATTTTTTAGTTGATGGTAAAGTAGTTTTTGGAACTAGACCGGCAGTAGGAACATACTTAGAATTCAAGGGATTTCAATCTCCCGATTATACAAATTACGAAAGACGCACACAGATGACAGATGATGCCATCGGTGTTCCTTCTACTATTTCTTTAGGTAATGGTGGAACAGGATATACAACAGGAACATATAAAACATCAGGCGGTGGCGGTTATGGATTACTAGTTGATGTTACTGCTTCTGGTGGTGTAGTTACTGCCGTGTCAATTACAGCAAATCAATATGACTTTGCTAAAAATTATGTCAACGGTAATGTGTTAACTATTCAAGGTGGAAATAACAATGCAACATTGACTGTTACTGCTGTAACTAATAATACTGGCCAAAGATATTTTGATTTTAATTCGCACCGTTGGGATAGTGTTGAAAATATTTTTATTAACGATACATCATATATCTTAAATACCGCAAAAGATTTGTTTGTATCTATTGATGGTATTCTTCAACCATACACAGAATATTCAGTATTGTCACGCAACTTTTACGATACAGATAATTTAGGAAATATTGCTCAAGTTGTTGATGTTGGTTCATATGTTGGAGACCATAATTTTCCCGCTAAAGTTGAAATTCGTGATTTAAAGGCATTATATAACAAATCAAACACAGTCACAAACGCAGATACAAATATTCAGCGTTGCGTTTGGACAGTAACAACAAATAACGCAACAACATTTGATGTGGCCGCAGGTTATACATCTAGAACATCTGATTTTACTGCATCAATGACTTCAAATGCGGCAAAAGAAGATTTGTTCATGGTTGTTATTAATGGTGTTATTCAAAGAAATGATACTTGGTCAATTTCAGGTTCAGTATTAACCCTTTCAGCACATGATGCACAAGGATTACCAGTTGCTTCACCAAATGATGCTGATGGTCTTAATTTTTATGTTGAATTAATTTATTTCCAAGGTGTAACTGATACATCTTGCTACGACTGCACATTCTTAACAACAAGTGTCACAGGAACTCCTGGTATTGGTGGTGAATATTTCTATAGATTATTTGACCAATCAAATACTGATGTTGAAGTTCATCCTGATAGTGACCATGCAGTTATTGTTACGGTAAACGGTGTTTTACAACATGACGATTCATACTATGTTGTAAATAATAAACTATGTTTTGATGAACAAATTCAAGCAGGTTCAGAAATTTGGGTTAAAGTTTTAAAAGCAACTCCAGTCTTAGCGGCAAACAGAAGAAGAGCATATTTTATTGGTGATGGTTCTGTAAAAGTATTCACACTACCATTCACACCAACATCAACACCTGACGACAACGGAGTTATTGTTAATGTTGATGGAACAGTATTAAATGAAACTCAATTTTCATTAAACGGTAATGTATTAACATTGGCGACAGCACCGGCATCACTAAAGAAAATAGATGTGATTGGTATCTATGATATTACAACATTTACTGGAACAATTGCTGAAACTAATAATACGCCATTGAAAATTACAAGAATTGCAAACGGAACTGATAACATTTATCAGATTGCTGAATTAGTATTTGAAAATAATACTTTTGGAGCAATTCAAGAAACATATAATGAACAGAAAATTTTAGTTTACATTAACGGTAAATTACAAAATTCAAATTCATACATTCTCAATGGTAACAAAGTTTATTTTGGAACAATACCACCATTGAATGCTGTAATTGAATTAGTAAGATTTATCTAAGGAAAAAGAAAAATGGCATTAACAAAAATTACTAAGCATGTAACTCAGGGGTCAATTATTGTTCAACATTTTGACCAAGACTTGTCCGACGGTTCGAGTGGATTTACAACATCTTTTGTCAATTGGGGTTCTACACTTTCTTTAACTCCAAAATATAGCGATTCGGTTTTAGAGATTCGTTTTTCTGGCGTGACTGTAGGAACTATGGCCAGAGATAATACAATGGGTATTGATTTAAGAATTTTAGTCAATGGTGTTCAAGAACACTATATCGATAGAATTAATGGTGGTTATATAGGAGACGGTTTTAATGCCAATAGACAAGGCGAAGGAGTTTCTGTAATTCATAGACATAGACCAGGTTCAACTAATGCCCAAACTGTTCAAGTGCAGTTGCGTGGTAGAGATAACAGTACCGGAACATTTTATTGGTATAATGGTTTCTTAGCAATCAAAGAAATTTCTTCAGGAATTAGCACTGGATTGAGTGTTTAATTTTATACATAAATAGGTTATAAAATATGGGGTTAAGTAGAATCACAAAACATGTGATGTATGGTTCAATGTTGGTTCAGCATGTTTCAAAAGATTTAAGTGATTTATCAACATCAAGCTCATCATACACAAATTGGGGTTCTAATATTGAAATAACTCCATTATATGAAGATAGTCATTTAGAGGTAACATTTACAGGTTCGCTTGAAATACCTGATTTGATTACTGATGCTGTTAATCATGTATATGCAAGAATTTTAATTAATGGACAATCTGAATATGAAGTGACTGGTGTAAATGGTGCAGTAAATACGGGAGGTGGCGCTGGTGGACATAGACATATTAATAACACAAGATTTAATCAGCATCACGCTCAAGATTTTAATGCATATCAAATGAGAACAGGAATAGGAATGTTTCATATTCATATCCCAACAATTAGAAACAACCAGACAGTTCAGATTCAAATTAGACACACTAATTCTAGAACAGTAAATTGTTATGGGGGTTTTTTATCAGTAGCAGAATTATCTGGACCAGGATATAATTTAACTTAATGGTTAAGGAAAACAAATGGCATTAACGAAAGTCACAAAACATGTAGTCTACGGGTCTATGTTGATTCAGAATATCAGCAGAGATATTTCTGACATGACCACTAGTAGCTCATCATACACAAATTGGGGAGAAACTTTAACCATTACTCCTCAATATTCAGATAGTCACTTAGAAATAACATTTACTGGTGCAACTAATGTTCCAGACCAATTTACACAGTCAACAGAAAATCACTTTTATGCTAGATTTATTGTTAATGGTAATCAAGTATATGAGGTAACTGGAATCAATGGTCAAAGAAATACTGGTGGCGGCCATCGTGTTCAGTATAATAGTAGATTTGGTCAATCACATCATCAAGATTTTGATTCTCATTCGGTAAGAAGTGGTGTTGGTATGTTTAAAGTTATTGCTCCAGGAACAACAAATGCACAAGTGGTGCAAGTTCAAGTTAGAAGCACAGCTTCAAGAAATATAAATTGTTTAAATGGTTTTTTAGCAGTATCAGAAATTTCTGGTCCTGGATATAACCAAAGTTAATTGAAAGAGGAATAAAATGGCGTTAACTAAAATAACAAAACATGTTGTTCATGGTTCATTGTTAGTTCAATACAAATATCAAGATTTAACTGACGCTAGTGCATCAGGAAATACAAGTTTTGTAAACTTTGGAAGTGGTTTATCAATTACACCAAAATACAATGATTCAACTTTAGAATTTGAAATGTCTGCTGGTTTATATCGTGCTGATACTGGTTCGGATGTTTCTTATGAAATTAGATTATTAGTAAACGGCAATCAAGAACATATTCAAACAGGATTTTTTGGTGGATATACTCAAGGTGATAATACTCAACATCAACCTCACATTCATATTGTTCGTCAACATGACCATCACGACTATCATAGAGTTCATCAGAATGTTAATGATGGTTGGAGAACAGTTGGCACACAACATGTTCAGAACTCTAGACATTCAGTAAGAATGACACATGACCACAGACCAGCATCAACGGCACAGCAAACTTTTCAAGTTCAAGTCAGAACAACTAGTGGTTCAGGGCAGTTTGCTATGGGTGCTTATAGTGGATTCTTTGTAATTAAAGAAATCTCAAAAGGTTTGAGTAACTAAATTGAATGGAAATTTATAATGGGTCTTTCGAAGATTACCAAAAGTGTTGTTTCAGGTTCATTGCTTGTTCAATACAAATATCAAGATTTAACTGATACCAATAGTTCAGGAGCTCCTAATTCATTTTTTAATTGGGGAAGTCCTTTACAACTAACTCCTAAATATGAAGATTCGACTTTAGAATTTGAAATGTCTGGAGGGTTGTATAGAGCAGACACGGGTTCAGATATTGCTTATGAAGTTCGACTTTTAATCAATGGTCGAGAAGAACATATTCAAACCAATATGTTTGGTGGATACACTCAGGGAGATAATTGGCAAACTCAACCCCACACTAATATCTACCGCCAACACGACCACCACGATTACCATAGGGTCCATATTCATGTTAACGATGGTTGGAGAACAGTTGGTACTCAATATGTTCAAAATGCTAGGCATTCAATAAGAATGACCCATAACCATAAGCCTTTAAATAAAAATTTACAAGTTTTTCAGTTACAGTTTAGAACAAATAATAGTTCTTCAACACAATTTGCGGTAGGTTGTTATAGCGGATTTATGGTTATTAAAGAAATTTCTGTAAATAAATCTTAACGAAAATTTTTTATAAATAGTATTCATAGAATTACTCAACACGGAGAAAAACGATGCCAGAATCATCACCAGAATTAACAGTTACAATTCCCACATATGAGTATTCGGCTCAGGAATTGGCAAAAATTGAAGCTCAAGTAGAAGAGTTTGAAACCAAGCGCCGTTTAGGGTTATTGGTTAACTCTATTGAATTGGATTCATATTTTAAATTTTACGGTAAGCACAGAAGTGCAGATAATTATTCAACTGTTCTACAGGTAATGTATCCTGGAGAAAAGTGGACTATGACCGGAAACGACTATTCAACCCTATCTTGGGAAGAAGGAAATAGAAATCCTAAACCTACCGAAGAAGAATTAATGGCTCATCGACCAGCGGTTCAAGATTATTTGTTGCAAGAAGAATATATTGCAAAAAGACAAATGTGCTATCCTCCAGAATCTTTATTGACAAGAGCATTATGGGAATGGTTGGTTGAAGGTAAACCTCATCTAAAAGATTGTGTTCAAAAGATTAGACAAGCAGTTAAAACTGCCTTTCCTAAACCTCTTAACACTCACCCATTAATTGAATCAGAAGCAATCATGAAAAAAGTTCCACAAACACCAGCAGATTTTTATAAGACTGTTGAGCAATATATTGAAGAAGTCGCTTTAATGAGCGGGTCGGTTAACTCTACTCCAGGAAATGATTCTTCACAAGTAGGTTAATATTATTTTAGGAACATTATGAGTTATCCAAATGTTGAAATTGCAAGTGCTGGAAATATTTTTTCTAGAATGATGATTTTTAAAAAAGGTGATATTGAGGTTGGGCATTCTCATCAATTTGACCACATTACCTTATTAACATCTGGAAAATTAAAAATTATAATTGATAATCAGGAAAGTGTTTTTGAAGCACCAAAACATATTTTTATTAAAGCTGAGCAGTTACATGAATTAGAAGCACTTGAAGACAATACGATTGCGTTTTGTATTCATGCATTAAGAGATATAGATGGTGAAATTTTAGCACCAGATTGTATTCCTTGTGGTTCTAATGTTCCTGAATTGATTAAGATGGGTATTGTCCATCCAGTAGTTAAAGATTTTAGATTGTCAGAAAGACATTTAGAAAACGAACAAACAATTTAAGGAAGTAAAATGGCAAGAACAATTAAGCGTGACATTTCAGATTTTGCAGAAAGATTTACGGTAGACCCAGCACTTTTATTAGAAGAGGGAACAGTTGTTCGTTGCACCACTAGCGGCGCTTATGAGATTATTGCAACTCAAGGTTCTGCATCTACCGAAAGGGCTAGAGTAGTTGGTATTGTCTATGCTTTAGATAGAACAACATCACCATACATTGCTATGGTGGGAAAATGTTTTGCTCTTGTTCGTGGGTCTGTATCAAAAGGTGATTTATTGGTTTTAAATGATTCATACGGAAAACTATCAGCAAACAATGGCGCAGGTGTTGCCGATGTAGTAGCAGTTGCAATGGAAGCAAATTCTCTCGAACACGGTAAAATCATGGTGAAGTTAAAAATCTAAAAAAATCAACCTTCTCCGAAATATATAAATAGTAGAAAATATTTCGGAGATTTCAAATGGCGAATCCTACCACTAGAGCCACGCTAAAAGAATATTGTTTAAGACGCCTTGGAAAAGGCGTTATTGACATTAATGTGAGCGAAGACCAAGTAGAAGATAGAATTGATGAAGCATTACAATTTTATCAAGAATATCACTACGATGGTGTTGAGCGAGTTCTTTTAAAGCATAAAATAACGGCCACTACAATTACATTTAACGCACCCCACTCATTTACAGCAGGAAATATAGTTTACAAAACTACTGCTCAAAATGATGTGTATGGTGTTGTCTATGATGTTCCAACAGCAACCACAATTAGAATTGTTAGAGACTTTGGAACATTTGCAGTTAACGATGTAGTTTCTAATGGTGCAGTAACATCAACTATCTCTGCCATTACTCTCGGAGACATATCAAACAAATATATTCCAGTTAATGATAGCATTATTGGTATTGTTAAAATTTTCAATTTTTCTGAAACTACACAAAACGATATTTTTAGTTTTCAATATCAATTTAGAATGAATTCTGTTTTTGATATGACAAATTCAAATATTCTTTATTATGATATGGTTCAAAAGCAATTGGCATTGATTGATTTTCAATTAACTAGTGATATGCTATTTCGTTATAATAGAAACACAGACAAATTATACTTAGATATTGATTGGAATGACATAGCAAGACCAGATGAGTATATTATGGTTGAAGCATATAAAATTTTAAATCCAGCAGATGCTCCACAATTATATAACGATATGTTTTTAAAGCGTTATCTAACTGCATTAATTAAAAGACAATGGGGCGCAAATTTAAGTAAATTTGTAGGCATTACAATGCCTGGCGGTGTCACACTAAATGGTAGCGACATTTATCAACAAGCAGACGAGGAATGTAAAAAAATAGAAGAGGAAATGCAAAATCGATTTGAGTTACCAGTAGACTTCATGGTAGGTTAAAATGGCATTGAATCCTTATTTTTCTTCGGGCGGTGGTCTAAGTTCTGGTATTGCACTAGAACAAAATCTCATTGAAAGTTTATACACAGAGGCAGTAAAAATTTACGGCCATGAAGTGTATTATATGCCTAGAGAAATGGTCAATGTAGATGAAATTCTTGGAGAAGATGAATACTCTAAATTTGAATTTGCATATCCAATTGAAATGTATTTTAATCAAGTTACAGGATATGAAGGTGAAGGCGACTTAATGACAAAGTTTGGTCTTGATATTCGCAACACAGCAAGTCTTGTTGTTTTAAAATCAAGATGGCAAACTGAAGTTGGTGTTCATCAAAAAAGTGTAACAAAAGGAAGAAGACCTGCGGAAGGTGATTTAATTTTCTTTCCATTAACTAATGCTTTATTTGAAATTAAATTTGTAGAAACAAAAGATGTTTTCTATCAAGCACATAAACTTTACACTTATCGCTTAGATGTAGAATTATATGTTCACAATTCTGGAGACAGCATCAACACCGGCGTTAATGCTATCGATGCTGTTCTTCCAGCAGATTCTCCATCAAGAAATATTTTTGACTACCAAATTATTTTAGAATCAGGAGATATTCTTCGTCAAGAAAATGGTGATTCATTTATTCTTGAATCATTTAATCTTGGAGATGAACTAATGTCTGATGCAACAGGAACTATTGAACCAATTGCTCAAAATACAGACTTCTTACGAGCGGCAGAACAAATTCTTGACTTTACAGTTAAAAATCCATTTGGTGATTTAGGAGCTAGATAATGTCTACATTAAATTATTTTTATCACGAACATATTCGAAAAGCAATTGTTGCTTTTGGTTCTCTTTTCAATGATGTTTATATTAAAAGAAAAAATTCACAAGGAACCGTTGTTGCTATTGAAAAAGTTCCTTTAGCATATGGTCCAAAACAAAAATTTTTAGTTCGTGTTTTAGAAAATAATCCAGAAGCAGACCCAACATCTGTTGCAATCACTTTACCTCGTATGGGTTTTGAAATGCAAGGATTAACTTATGATGCTACAAGAAAGATGAACACTTTCAATCTTACTAAGGTGACAGACCCGGACAATCCAAGCACAATGAAAAAAGTTTACAATGCTGTTCCATATAATCTAGATATTAGTTTATTTGTTCTTGTTAAAACTCAAGAAGATGGTTTACAAATTGTAGAACAACTTTTACCATTTTTTACTCCAGCATATACAGTAACATCAAATGTCGTTCCTGAAATGGGAATTAAAGATGATATACCAATTATTTTGAATAATATCTCATATGAAGATGATTATGAAGGTGAATATGCCGCAAGACGAAGTATTATTTGGACATTAACTTTTACTATGAAACTTAATTTTTATGGTAAAGTTAATAGTCAAGGCATTATTAAGAAGGTTACTGCAAACACACTTGATATCGATAGTGAGAAAGAATATCAAACTTATGTGGTTCAACCTGACCCAACTACTTCAGACGCAGATGATGATTTTGGATTTACGGAGACTATAACGGAGTATTAAAATGGGTGAAAAATTTTTTGATAAGATGAATGAAATTCTTGATATATCAGATGGAATGATAAAAGAAGTTAAAACACAAAAACCAGAAGTGGCATCTGAAGTAGTTCTTACTACTAGTTCAACTCCTTCTGCAATATCATCTGGTGATGATGCTAAAGATGATTACGAACAGGCGAGAGATAATTTTAAACAATTGATTAATAAAGGCAATGAAGCAATTGAGGGAATTTTAAATTTAGCAAAAGAATCTGAAAGTGCTAGAAGTTATGAAGTTGCTGGTCAGTTAATTAAAGCAGTATCGGATGTTACTGGTGAATTATTAAAATTACAAAAAGGTATGAAAGAGTTAGAACAAATGAGTGAAAATGAAAATTCTCCTAAGAATGTTACTAATGCGCTTTTTGTCGGTAGCACTACAGAATTGCAAAAATTATTGAAAGATATGAAAAAGTCAAATGACCAAACAAACTAATTATCTTGGTAATCCTAATCTTAAAAAAACTAATGTTAAGATTGATTTTACTCCAGAGCAATTACAAGAATATACAAAATGCTCTGAAGACCCAATTTATTTTATTAAAAACTATGTAAAAATTGTAACTCTAGATGATGGTTTGTCACCATTCGATATGTATGATTGGCAAACAAAAATGATTGATATATGTCATACTAATCGATTTACAATTTGTAAAGTTCCTAGACAGTCTGGTAAGACTACAGCAATTGTCGGTTATATTCTTTGGTATGTTCTTTTTCAACCTGAACAAAGTATTGCCATACTTGCTAATAAAGGAGACTTGGCTCAGTCAATTCTTTATAAATTACAGTTAGCATATGAATATCTTCCTATATGGATGCAACAAGGTGTCATATCTTGGAATAAAAAATCTATCGAATTAGAGAACAAATCAAAAATTATTGCGGCATCAACATCTTCAAGCGGTGTTCGTGGTAATTCGTATAATCTAGTATTCTTAGACGAGTTTGCTTTCGTACCATTTAATCTCGCTGAGGCCTTCTGGCGTTCAACATATCCAACAATTACTGCCGGTAAAAATACAAAGGTAATGATTGTTTCGACCCCAAACGGTATGAATATGTTTTATAAGATGTGGATGGAATCTACACAAAAGCGTTCATCATATGTTCCAATCGAAGTCAGATGGAATGATATTCCTGGTCGTGATGAGAAGTTTAAAGAAGAAACTATCAAAAATACATCTATAGACCAATGGAGACAAGAGTTTGAGTGTGAATTTTTAGGTTCTGCTAATACGCTAATATCACCATCAAAACTTGCTGTATTAGCACATGAATTGCCAATGCACGAAAAAGACGGATTAGCATTATACCAAAAACCTGAAAACAATAGATATTACTTTATGGTTGCTGATACTTCTAGAGGTGTTGGAAGTGATTATCATGCATTCTTAGTTTATGATGTTACAACCATTCCATATAAGGTTGTGGCAAGATATAGAAATAATGAGTTGTCACCTTTACTATATCCAAATGTAATTAAAAAAGTTGCAGAAACTTATAATAATGCCTTTGTGTTGATTGAAATTAATGATAATGGACAACAAATTGCTGACATACTTACTCAAGAATTAGAGTATGAAAATGTAATTACTTCAGCATCAAAGGGTCGTTCTGGACAAGTTATGGGTTCAGGTTTTGCATCAAGAATTCAATCTGGTGTTAGAACTACAGGACAAGTTAAACGAATTGGTTGTTTAACTCTTAAATCATTAATTGAAGATGATAAATTGTTAGTTACTGATTTTGATAGTATTAACGAACTTTCAACTTTTGTTCAAAGAAAAAGTTCGTTTGAAGCAGAAGAAGGACAGAATGATGACTTGGCAATGTGTATGGTTCTTTTTAGTTGGGCAACAACACAACCTTACTTTAGAGATTTGACAGATACAGATGTTCGTAAAAAATTGGAAGACGAAAGACTGAAAGCACTTGAAGAAGATATGTTACCAGTCGGTTTTCTTCCTACAGACAATATGGAAGACAAATTCGTTGATGACGAAGGAGTTGTATGGTCAGTAGACGATTCTTGGTTAGCGAAAGCGTAATTTTTATAATTTATAAATATTCAACAAGAATTGATTGACCTTAAATAAAAAATAATTATCTCAAGGAGAAAAAAACATGGCTTTTCAACTTTCACCTGGAGTATTAGTCCAAGAAAAAGACCTGACTAATGTTGTTCCTGCGGTTGCCACAACTGCCGGTGCTTTTGTTGGTTCTTTTAAATGGGGTCCAGTAGAAGAAGTAACGACAATTTCATCTGAAAATGAATTGGCTTCTGTCTTTGGTAAACCTGATGCTAATACTGCACCATACTTCTTTACTGCCGCAAACTTCCTATCATACGGTAATAATTTGCAGGTTGTTCGTGCCGCTAGTGGTCATTTAAATGCAGTATCAACTGGTGCCGCTATTTTAGTTAAAAATAAAACAGACTTTGAATCTAAAGGTTCTGGAGTTTTAACTCCTGTGGGTCCTTTTATTGCAAGATGCCCTGGCACTTTAGGTAATTCTCTAAGAGTTTCAGTTTGCTCTTCACCGACACAATTTTCAACATCAGCGGTAACTACAGTTTCAACAAATGCGGCCGCAAACGCAACCACAGTTACAGTAGCATCTTCAACAAATATTGTTGTTGGTGATTTGTTAAAATTTGGTACAGATACAGTTTCATATGAAGTTACAGCAAAAAATTCTGGAACTCACGAATTAACAATTCGTAAAGCAGGAACAGTAAATACTGGTCTAGAAGCGGCAGTTCCATCTACAACAGCAGTTAATCGTAGATGGGGATATGCTGATGAATTTGATTCAGCACCAGGAACAACATCATATGCCGCCTCAGTTGGTGGTCAAGATGATGAAATTCATGTAGTTGTTTGTGATGAAAAAGGCGCAATTACAGGAACGATTGACCAAGTGTTAGAAAAATATGCTGGAGTTTCAATTGCTTCAGATAATAAAAAATCAGACGGTTCAAATAATTATTGGAGAACAGTAATTAACGAAAACTCTCAATGGGTATTCGTGTATGGAACACCAACTGGTGTTGACGCTACTGAAGGAACTTCATCAGCAGTTTCAACATTTAACTTTACTCCAGCAGGAACAGTTCCAGCATACTATCAATTAGTAAACGGTACAGACGATAATGTTCCAACAGACGGCGAATTACAATCTGGTTATACATTGTTTAGAAACGATGAATTATTTGATGTGTCTCTAATTCCTGTTGGTCCTGCATCTGGTGCAGTCGCCAAATGGGTAACAGAAAATGTTGCAGAATACAGAAAAGATTGCATGGTATTCTATTCACCAACATTAAGTGCTGTTAATTCTGGAACAGAAAAAGCAAGTGCTGTTGTTACAGAGCGCAACACAACAAACATTAGTTCTTCATACGCAGTAATTGATTCTGGTTGGAAATATCAGTATGACCGTTATAACGATGTGTATCGTTGGGTACCATTAAACGGTGATGTTGCTGGTCTGTGTGTAAGAACAGATAACACAAACGACCCATGGTTCTCACCTGCTGGTTTAAATCGTGGTCAAATTAAGAATGTTATTAAACTAGCATATACACCAGATAAGACTGACCGTGATACACTTTACAAAGCAGGTATTAACCCTGTTGTAAATTTCCCTGGTCAAGGTATCGTGTTATTTGGCGATAAAACTTTATTGTCTAAACCATCTGCATTTGACAGAATTAATGTTCGCAGATTGTTTATTGTATTAGAAAAAGCAATTGCTACTGCATCAAAATATCAATTGTTTGAATTTAACGATGACTTCACAAGAGCGCAGTTCAAAAACTTAGTTGAACCATTCTTGCGTGATGTTCAAGGACGCCGTGGTATCACAGACTTTAAAGTTGTTTGTGATGAATCAAATAACACTGGCGAAGTAATTGATAGAAATGAGTTTGTTGCAGATATCTTTATTAAACCTGCTCGTTCAATTAACTTCATCACATTGTCCTTCATTGCAACACGCACAGGCGTTTCGTTTAGCGAAGTTGCTGGTGCTTAATAACAGTTAATAAGGAGAATAAAAATGTCCGCATGGGGAGCAACAACAAGCAACGAGAGCAAACCTAAATGGTTAACAGATGCTCAAAAAGAAAATACTTTTGCCACACAATCTGGTTGGGTTTATCGTAATCCAGATACAGGATTGGAAGAAGTTATAGTAGCAATTCGTAACCTAGAAGGTTCTGGCTCATCAACAACAAAACTTGGTTACGCTTCAGTTAGCAAAGTTTCGTTTAGCACAGGAACATATACAGCAGGAACAACTAAGAGCATTAAAGTTGAGTTCAACGAAAAAGTTAATGTTACTGGTAATCCAACCTTGGTTGTAACTGGTTCAGTTGCAGGTGCAGTAACAGCGACATACGCATCACAAAATGCCGCTAAAACTGTTCTTACATTTGAATTTACAGTTCCGGCAGCTGGAGACACATTGAGCGTTGGTGCTCAGTCAATTACTCTAGCGGGTGGCACAATTGTAGAAACATCAGGTAGCGAAGCTGCGGTGTTAACAATTACTGCTGGTCAAGGAACTGCCGCTGGTACAAAGACAACAGTTTAAAAAGTAAAATAGTTAGGAGATAAAACATGGCGTCAATTACAGAATTTAAAAATAGATTGACTGGTGGTGGTGTTCGTCCTAACCAGTTTAGAGTATTCTTGACATTTCCATTATGGATTGGTCCTGGTCTTCTAGCGGCAAGAGATGCACAATTTTTATGCAAGGGTGCAGCTCTTCCTGGCGGAACGATTGGTAACACACCAGTTCAATTTCGTGGTCGTCAAGTTAACTTAGCTGGCGAAAGAACATTTGCACCGTGGACAACAACAATTCTAGCAGATTCTAATTTTAACATTAGAAACGCACTAGAGTTTTGGCAAAATGGTATCAACAGCACATCATCAAATCGTGGATTCATAAACCCATCATCATACATGGCTGACATTATTGTTCAGCAATTAGATAGAAATGATAGCGTTTTGAAAACATATTTGTTGCGTGATTCATACCCAACAAACTTGGGTGAAATGGCACTTGATTTCGGAACAAACGACCAAGTAGCAGAATTCACTTGCGAGTTTACATATCAATCATTTGAAGCAATTGGTGGTTTAGGTGGTATTACAACATTAGATATCGCTGGCCTAGCAACAGGCGGCGGATTAATCTAATCTGATTAATTTTTTTTTGGAATAGACTATGGCATTGAATTTATTTGGTTTTACCATTGGTAAAGAGAATAAGGCGCTAGGGCAATCTGTAGTATTGCCTACGCCTGATGATGGTGCGATTTTAGGTAATGCTTCAGGTTTTTATGGAACATATCTTGGTTTCGATAACATCTATCGTAATGAAGCTGATTTAATTAGAAAATATCGTGAAATTTCAATGTATCCTGAATGCGATAGTGCAGTTGAGGACATTGCAAATGAAACTATTGTATTTGATGAAGATAAAAAAGCAGTAGCGTTAAATTTAGATGACTTAAAAGTATCAGACGCAATTAAGAAAAAAATTCATGCAGAGTTTGATACTCTTTATTCATTATTAAATTTTGACCAAAGAGGATATGAACTTTTTCGCAGATGGTATATTGACGGAAGACTTTATCTTCATAAAGTAGTTAATAATGCCAATTTAAAAGATGGCATTTTAGAATTAAGACTTATTGACCCTCGTAAGATTAAGAAAATTAAAGAGGTAGATAAAAAGGTTGATAAAAATAATAATACTGTATATGAACAAGGTTCAGAATACTATGTTTATAGCGAAGCAATGCCATCAACACAAGGCGCACAGCAAGCACAACCAGGATTTAATGATGTTAGATTAACAACGGATTCTGTATGTTTTGTGCCTAGCGGTTTACTAGACATGCAATCAAATCTAGTTCTTTCATATCTACATAAAGCGATTAAACCTGTCAATCAATTATCATACATTGAAGATGCTCTAGTTATTTACAGAATTTCAAGAGCGCCTGAAAGAAGAATTTTTTATATTGATGTTGGTAATCTTCCAAAAACAAAGGCAGAACAATATTTAAAAGATGTTATGAATCGTTATCGTAGCAAATTAGTCTATGATGCAAATAGTGGAGAAGTGCGTGACGATAAAAAACATCAAGCAATGTTAGAAGACTTTTGGTTACCACGAAGAGAAGGTGGTAAAGGAACTGAAGTTACAACATTGCCTGGAGGACAAAATTTAGGAGAGATTGATGACATTGAATACTTTAGAAGAAAAGTATATCAAGCATTAAATGTTCCTTTAACACGAATGAATCCTGAATCAGGATTTCAATTAGGTAGAGCGACAGAAATTAGTCGTGATGAAATTAAGTTTACAAAATTTATTACAAGAATTAGAAAAAAATTCAATCATCTTTTTAATGACCTTTTGAAAACACAGTTACTTCTTAAAAAAGTAATTACAGAAAAAGATTGGATTGAATTTGAAGATAAGATTAAATATTCTTATGTTAAAGATAATCATTTTTCTGAGTTAAAAGAAAATGAAATCTTAACAGCAAGATTAAATTTATTGGGCGATATGCAAAATTATGTCGGTCAATATTTTTCTAAAGAATACATAAAGCGCAATGTTTTGCGTTTAACTGATGCTGAAATTGATAGCATGAATCAGGAGATTGAACAAGAAAAAAATGACCCTGATATGCTTCAAAAGAATGCTGGTAATGAAGAGCAACAATCTGGACAACCTCAATCAGTTGCAACACAAGCAACATCAGGAGAAGTTGGACATATTGGTATTGATAACACAGGCGTTGGTTCTGAAGAAGAATAAGGGGATAAGCAATGAATGAAAAAATAAGAGACATGATTGATGCTATTGGATTGGATAAACCTGTTGAGGCAGAAGAGTTTTTCAAACAGGCAATTGCCGATAAAGTTTACAATTCAATTCAAGTAAAGAAACAAGAAATTGCACAAAGTTTATATAAAGAACCTACTGAGGGTTAATCTTGAAGTTTTCAGAGTTCAAACTTTCTTTAGAAGAAGCGAATGCTGAAGAGAAAGTTATTAGTGTTGAAAAGATTGGTAAGAAAAAAAGTGTTGAAGCAAAAATTACCAAATTTGAAAATGTTTTTCGTGTTTACATTAATGGTGAACACATACCAGGAAGAGATTATTCAACATTAGAAAAAGCAAAACAGGACATTCGTGATTATGAAAAAATGATTGAATCTAATAATTCAGTCATTCAAAATTTGTTAAGTATAAATGAATTAAATGGAAGTATAGTCATTAATTTTGACAATAATAAAAAAATGGAGGTTGACCCATTGAGTGCGATGATTGTAAGTAAACTATATAAAGGGTTGAATGAACAAGCTCAAGAAAAAATTGAGAAGTTTATTCAAAAGTCTCCAGATAATTTTAATAAGATTTTAGTTTTTGCCACACAGAAAATAAAGGTATAGAAATGAAATTAATTTCAGAAGAAGCCTTAGAGGTTAAATTCCTTAAAGAGGAAAAATCTGCTGATAAAGGATATTGGATTGAAGGTATCTTCATGCAGACAGAAAAGAAAAATAAGAATGGCCGTCTTTACGAGAAAGAAATTGTTGAGCGTGAATTAAGTCGTTACAACGAAGAGTTCGTAAAGAAGAATCGTGCATTCGGAGAGTTAGGTCATCCAGATGGTCCTAACATTAACCTAGAGCGTGTATCACACATGATTAAAGATTTGCGTTTTGAAGGTACCGATGTTATTGGTAAAGCAAAAATTATGGATACACCATATGGCAAAATCGTAAAAAATTTGATTGATGAAGGTGCCGGTTTGGCAGTTTCATCGAGAGGCATGGGCTCTCTAAAAGAGAAAAACGGGGTTCAACTCGTTCAAGATGATTTCTATCTTGCTACTGCCGCTGATATTGTTGCTGACCCAAGTGCGCCAGACGCATTTGTAAGAGGCATCATGGAAAATAAAGAATGGGTTTGGGACAACGGTATGATTAAAGAAGTGCATATCGAAGAATATAAGAAACAAATCCAAGGTGCAAAGCGAAGAGCATTAGAAGAAGCAAAACTAAATGCTTTTAGAGATTTCCTCTCAAAAATTTAATTTTATAAATATTTTAAAAATCGAAATTCAAAGGAGCTTAACATGTCCGTAGAAAAGAAAATTCGTGACATTCTTGAAGGTAAGAAAGAAGCCGAGAAATTGGCAGAATCTGCTATTGAGAATAAAAAAGACGAAACCATTTCTGAAGAACAAACTGAAGTTGTTGTTGCTGAAGAAAAGAAAGAAGAAGTATCTTCTGATAGTCAGTTGGATGAAAAGAAACATTATAAAGAAGAAGATGAAATGCCAACACAACTAAAGAAGAAAGAAGATGAAGCATCTGACGAAGAGGAATCTGAGGAAGAAGATGACGAAGAAAAGGCCAAGAAAGAAATGCCAATGAAAGAAGAAGCATCTATTGATGTATCTGCTGATGTTGATGCATTGGTTTCAGGTCAAGACCTTTCTGAAGAGTTTAAAGCAAAAGCAAAAGTAATTCTAGAAACAGCAGTCAAAGTAAAACTTGCTGAAGAAACTGCAAAACTAGATGAAGAATATAGCAACAAGTTAATTGAAGAAGTTCAAGTAATTAAATCTGAATTGACAGAAAAAGTTGATTCATATTTAAACTATGTTGTTGAGCAATGGAACAAAGATAATCAATTGGCAATTGAGCGTGGTATTCGCACAGAATTGGCTGAAGAGTTTATCTCTGGTCTAAAAGGATTATTCCAAGAACATTACATTGAAGTCCCTGAAGACAAGTATGATGTTCTAGCAGACCAAGCAGACAAGATTACTGCATTGGAAAAGAAATTACAAGAACAAGTTGATGCTAATGTATCATTAAACCAACAAGTTGGTTCACTCAAGCGTGAAGACTTAATTAAACAAGTTGGTTCTGGTCTAGCAGATACAGACTTCGAAAAATTAAAAGGTTTAGCAGAGCATGTAGATTTTACAGATGAGCAATCATTTGTTAAGCAAATCGAAACTCTCAAAGAATCATATTTTACAAAACAAGCTGCAAAATCTTCTGTAGTGGAAGAAAATCATGGACAAAGTGCAATTGAAGAATCAAATCCTGTCATTTCAGCGTATGCAGCTGCGATTACTCGCAAAAAGTCCTATTAATAACCACAAAGGAGAAACAGATGTTTTTATCTGAACAACTACAAAAGAAGTGGGCGCCAATCATTGAACATGGCGAACTACCTCCAATCAAAGACGCTTATCGCAGAGCAGTTACAGCAGTTCTTTTAGAGAACCAAGAAAAAGCATTGCGTGAAGAGCGTGAGTATCTTACAGAAGCTGCTCCAGCAAACGCCGCAGGTGCTATGCCTGATTCAGGCGGTGTTGCTAAGTTCGACCCTGTGCTAATCGGCCTAGTTCGCCGTTCAGCACCTCAGTTGATTGCTTATGACATTGCTGGCGTTCAACCAATGACACAACCAACAGGTCTAATTTTTGCTATGAAGTCTCGCTACTCTACACAAGGTGGTACTGAGGCTCTATTCAACGAAGCAGATACAGACTTCTCAGGTACTGGTACACATGCAGGTTCTAACTGGACTTCTGGTACTGATACAACTGGTACAGGTCTAGCAACTGCCGATGCTGAAGCATTAGGTACAGCAGGTGCAGGAACATTTAACGAAATGGCTTTCTCAATTGAGAAGACAAGCGTTACTGCAAAGAGCCGTGCGTTGAAAGCAGAATACACTCTAGAATTAGCACAAGACCTAAGAGCAGTTCATGGTCTAGATGCTGAGACAGAGTTAAGCAATATCCTTTCAGGTGAATTGCTTGCTGAAATCAACCGTGAAGTTGTTAGAACAGTTTACGCAGCTGGTAAAGCAGGTGCAGACCTAACAACAACTCCAGGCACATTTGACCTAGATGTTGATTCAAATGGTCGTTGGTCCGCAGAGCGTTTCAAGGGTCTATTGTTCCAAATCGAAAGAGATGCGAACCGTATTGCTCAAGAAACACGCCGTGGCAAAGGTAACATTCTAATCTGTTCAGCAGATGTTGCATCTGCATTGAACATGGCTGGTGCTTTAGATTATTCTACAGCAACAGGTAGTTTAGAAGTTGATGACACAGGCAACACATTTGCTGGTACATTAGGAAAGATGAAAGTATTCATCGACCCATATTCAGCAAACGGTGCCGCAACACAATTCTATGTTGTTGGTTACAAAGGAACAAATCAATATGACGCAGGTTTATTCTACTGCCCATATGTTCCTCTACAAATGGTTCGTGCAACTGATACTGGTTCTTTCCAACCAAAAATCGGTTTCAAAACACGCTACGGCATGGTTGCAAACCCATTCACTTCATTGACTGCTGGTCAGAATGTATACTACAGAAAAGTTAAAGTAACTAACTTAATGTAATATTGAAGTAGCCCTCGTAGAAGGGAATTAAGAAGGGAGCAGAAATGCTCCCTTTTTTTTATCTCATAAATAGTAATATCATACTCTAGCGAGAAGAAGAATGGCATTTATCAACACACTTAATTTCAATACCTACGATGGACAAGCAACATCAGGTACAGGATTTTTACAACCTACTGCCTTTAAATTTCAATTAGACCAAGTTGCTGGTGTAGTTTACAATTGTCAAACTGCAAATATTCCTGCTATCAATTATGGTTTTGCTACAGTAGCAACACCAAATCTAGACTATGCAATTCCTGGAGACAAAGCAAATTTTGGTGAACTTCAAATTACCTTTTTGATTAGCGAAGATTTTTCAAACTACAAATCACTATATGATTTAATTCGTAAACAATCAAAATTTTATTCTTCAGATGAATATTTGGCATACACTAGAGCAAACGAAAAGGAAAAATATTTAATTCCTCAAGGTGGTGTTCCTGGAGGAGAAAAAGGTTCAAATATACAAGCATTATTGACCGATGCTACTTTATCAATTCTTGGTTCAAATAATGCCGTAAAAGCACAAATCTTTTTCCGTGATTGTTTTCCTACTGGACTAGAAGGATTGGTATTTGATACTACCAATACCACATTAGATTATTTGGTAGGTACTGCTTCCTTTAAATTTAAATACTATGATATTGAAATAATTTAATTTTTGTGTTATACTGCCATTGTCATAAGTGGTAATATAACTTTTTGGAGAGATTATGCAATTAGATGAGTTACAAAAACTTTGGTCAGAAGACTGTCGAATTGACAGCACACAATTGGGTCACGAAGCACTCAATACGCCCATCCTACACGCCAAATACATCAACATCATGTCTAGTATCAAATTACAGTTACGAAAGGCTGTGAGCGATTATGACCGTTTGCGTAGAAATAAATTTAGATATTATCGTGGTGAAATGAGTAAAGATGAATTATCCACTTTAGGTTGGTCACAATGGCAAGGAACAAAACCTCTTAAAAATGAAATGGATGAATTTCTTCAAGGTGATGAAGACTTAATTAAACTTCAAGATAAGATTGCTTATATCGAAGCAATTCATTTTCAGTTAGAGCAAATTATAAGAAGTATAAACTCAAGGGGTTGGGATATTAAATCTGCAATCGAATGGGCAAAATTTACTAATGGGATTGTAGGATAATTGTCTGATTTAAAGATTGCTAAAAGAAACGAAGTTTTCTTAAAAATTGATTGCGATGTAAGCACAGCATACGAACTTCAAGATTTTTTTACTTTTCAAGTTCCTGGCGCACAGTTTACACCACAGTATAGAGCAAAGATGTGGGATGGAAAAATTCGTCTTTATAATGTGTGGACAAAATCAATTTATGGTGGTCTTGTTAATCATGTAATAGAATTTGCAAGGCAAAGAAATTACACTATTGAATATCTTGACAATGAAATTTATGGAGGAGTAAAACCTAAATCATATATTCATTCAAAAGATATTACAGAAAAATTTATCAAGTTTCTTAATCTTAGAAGTAAAGGACAGGAGATTGAGATTCGTGATTACCAATTAGATGCGGTATATCATGCTTTAACAAACGAAAAAGCATTATTGCTATCACCTACAGCATCAGGTAAATCTTTAATCATTTATTGTTTGATTAGAGCAATTCAAGAGTTAGACCAACGACCAATTTTAATTGTTGTTCCAACAACATCTCTTGTTGAGCAAATGTATAATGACTTTAAAGACTACGCCTCTGATAGCGATTGGAATGTAAATGAGAATTGTCATAGAGTTTATCAAGGTAAAAGTAAATACACAAATAAACCTATTACAATTACAACTTGGCAGTCTGTATATCAAATGCCAGCACAATATTTTCAAAACTTTGGTGCTGTATTTGGAGATGAAGCTCATCAATTTAAAGCAAAGTCTCTCACATCAATAATGGAAAAATGTGTTAATGCTTTATGGCGCATTGGTACCACAGGAACTCTTGACGGAACTAAAACTCATAAACTAGTATTAGAAGGATTATTTGGTCAAGTTAAAAAAGTTACCACAACAAAATCTTTGATGAAAGAAAATACGGTAGCAAAATTACAAATATATTGCATTCTTTTAAACTATCCTGATGCTGTAAAAAAAGAATTAAAAGACGCTAAATATTCAGAAGAAATTGATTTTCTTGTTAAGTGGGAAGCACGAAATAACTTTATTAAAAATCTTTGTTTAAAGTTAAAAGGCAACACTTTAATATTATATCAATTAGTAGAAAAGCACGGAAAGATTTTGTATCCTTTAATTGCTTCTAGTGCCAGAAAAGACCAAAAAGTATTTTTTGTTTATGGTAATACGGATACAGAGACTAGAGAAGAAATTCGTGAAATTACAGAAAAAGAACATGATGCTATAATTATTGCGTCATATGGAACTTTTTCTACAGGAATTAACATTCGTAATTTACATAATGTCATTTTTGCTAGTCCATCTAAATCTCGAATTCGTAACTTGCAATCAATAGGTCGTGGTTTAAGAACAAGTGATACAAAAGATAGCGCAACGCTATATGATATAGGAGATGATTTGTCTTGGAAGTCAAGAAAAAACTTTACATTAGAACATATGATGGAAAGAATTAAAATTTACAATGAAGAAAACTTTGAATATAAACTAATAAAGGTAGACTTAAAATGAACGAAACTATCAAAGCACTAAAACTTACCAACGGGCAAGATGTGATTGCGTTTGTTCATGAAGAAGAGAATAAAGTTGTCATCACAAATCCTGTTGTTTATAAATCTCAGTATTTTCAAAAACCAGACGGCGGATTAGTAGAAAATATTTTATTTGGTCCATTTGTATCAGTATCAGAACAAAAAACTTTTGCTCTCAAACCAGATGATGTTTTACTTTCTGTCGAAGTTAGAAAAATGGTACAAGAACATTACAAAAGAGCAGTAGGTCAAATGAATGATGCTGGAGAAGAAATTTTATTTAATGAAGAAGAAGGTGAAGATGATGAAGAACCTACGACTGAAGAAAGTATATCTGAGGCAGTAGATTTATTAGAAGAAATTATAGGTGATAGTAAAAAGAAAACTATTCATTGAAGGGACAACACCCGTGATTATGCACCGGTGTCAACAAAAAATCAATAGTTTTTTATGGTATAATTAAAAATAAAAGTGTTTCTTATTATTGACAAATAATGCCGTTTTGTGTATTATAAGAAACAATTATGTAAAGTGGGTACAATATGGAAGAAGAAAAAACAGAAAAAATAGAAAAAAGTTCAAATAAACATTATGTAAAGAATGCTGATTTTCTAAAAGCACTCGTAGAATATAGGGCCTCGGTAATTCATGCCAAAGAAAATGGTTTAGAAAGACCTGTTGTTCCTAGATACATTGGCGAATGCTTTATGAAAATTGCAGAGCATTTGTCATATCGACCAAATTTTATCAATTATACTTTCAAAGCGGACATGGTATCGGATGGTATCGAAAACTGTTTGATGTATATGGATAACTTTAATCCTGATAAGTATGATAATCCTTTTGCATATTTCACTCAAATTATTTACTATGCTTTTCTCCGAAGAATTATTAAAGAGAAAAAACAGATTGACCTAAAAATCAAATACCTAGAGAACATGGATTTGGAACAAGAACTTGAACTTCCTGATGGTGAAGAAGGAACAATGTTCAAAAATACATACATTGAATATCTTAGAGGAAATTTAACTAACCTTGACACTAAAGAAATTCAAGAAAAAAGAAATAAAAAATCAAAAAAGAAATCGTTAGAAACCTTTATGGATGAGCAAGAAGAAGACGATGACGAATTTGAAATTATAGATGAACTGAACGAGGAAGACAAAAAAGATGGAGATTAAATCAATTACGGTATTAGGTGCAGGCACAACTGGTCTTACAACAGCACTTATCTTAAAAAAGAAATTACCTGAACTTGATGTGGTGGTAATAGGTTCATCACAAATCGGCATCATTGGTGTTGGAGAAGGTAGCACAGAACATTTGAATAAGTTTAGAGAACTTCTAGGGATTTCAAGATGGGATATGGTTCGAGATACGGGCGGTTCTTTAAAGTATGGAATTTATTTTGACGGTTGGCAAGGTGAAGAAACTCATTACATTCATTCTCTTAGTGATTTAGTTTTGGCTAATGATGACCAATATGAATATATGATGGGCGGTATTTTAATTGACAATGACAATTCAGATGCAACAGTAGACCCGCATTTAATTGAAAATATTGTTCAAGAAAATTCTCCACCAAATCAATTTCATTTCAATACTTTTAAATTAAATGATTTTCTCGTTAAACAATGTGAATTGAATAAAATTAAAATTATTGATGATAAAATTATTTCGGTCAATAAAGATGACAAGCAAAATATTATAAGTTTAAATGCAGAAAAAACTATCTATAAAGCAGATTTTTATATTGATTGTTCTGGATTTAGAAGAGAACTTGTTGGTAAATATGAAGATGTTCAATTTATATCTAAGTCAGACCAACTATTATTAAATCATGCAATAGCATTTCCTACAGATGAGTTGCCAGATTATCCCGCACTAACACTTTCAAAAGCAATGAAAGCAGGATGGATGTGGCGTATTCCTGTTTATGGTCGAACAGGTAATGGTTATGTTTTTTCAGATAAACACATTAGCGTTGATGAAGCAAAAAAAGAAGTTGAAGATTTACTAGGTCATCCTATTGAAATTGCTAGAGATGTTAAATTTGAACCAGGATATTTGAATAAATTTTGGAAGAATAATGTGTGCGCTGTAGGTATATCGGGTTCATTTTTTGAACCCATCGAAGCAACGGCAATTGGAACAGGATTACAACAGGCATTCTTACTTGCTGATTTATTACCGGCATATAGAAAAAATGAAGAGTATCAAGCAAAACGATTTAATGATGTTATGCAATATTTTATGAATAATCTTTTTGAATTTGTTCGTTTGCATTATTTAAATTGTAGAGAAGATACTCCATTCTGGAAAGATGTTTCTAATCTTTCTTTACCCGAAGACTTCAAACAAAAAATAAATTCTTGGAAAACTCGTTTACCTAGAAAATGGGAATTTGAATATAGACCACATGTTCTATTCCAACAAAACAATTTCATTCAGTTATTAAATGCTATAAAATGGTTTGATAAATCTGCCATCAAAAAGGAAATGGAACTTAAAGGTTATTATGACCGTTATAAAATTGAACAGGCAGAAAAAATTAAACAAAGAAAAGAAGATACTAAGGCAGTAAAGATGAAACATAGAGATTTCATCTACAAATTACATGAGGAAGAATAATGAAAATTGCTTTAATTACCGATACACACTTTGGTGCTAGAGGTGATAGTCCAATTTTTAATGAATTCTTTTTTAAATTTTGGGAGAACATTTTCTTCCCATATATGAAAGAGAACAACATTAAATCTGTAATTCATTTAGGTGATGTGGTTGATAGAAGAAAATTTATTAATCATAACATAGCATGGGACTTTCAAAATCGTTTTATGAAACGCCTTTGGAAAGAAGGCATCGACACTCATATTCTTATTGGGAATCACGACACATATTTTAAAAATACAAACAAAGTAAACGCAATTGAAAATCTATGCACAACATATGACGGTCTCAATGAACCTTGGATTTATTCTGAATCAAAGGTTGTAAATTTTGATGGTTGTGAAATTCTTTTTATGCCGTGGATTAATTCTGGTAATTATGAAGAGAGTTTAAAAATGATTAATGAAACTACTGCACCAATTTGTTTCGGTCATTTTGAAATTGCAGGATTTCAAATGTATAAAGGACAAATTAATGAAGAAGGTCTCGACAGAAAGATATTTGATAAATTTGATTTGGTGTGTTCTGGTCATTTCCACCATAAATCTACTGATAGCAATATTGTTTACCTTGGCAATACTTATGAGTTTACCTGGTCAGACTATGGAGACCAAAAAGGATTCCACATTTTCGACACAGATACACACGAACTTACATTTGTTCCAAACCCATATACAATATTCCATAAAATCACCTATGATGAAACAAACACAGAATTATTTACCGAAGACTTGAGCAAATATAAAGATGCCTTTATTAAATTGGTAGTAATTAATAAAACTGACTACTACAAGTTTGACAAATATGTTGAATCGTTGTATAATGCTCAGTTACAGGAATTAAAAATTATCGAAGATTTGAATATGTTCGAAAATGAGGCATTAACGGATGAAGACATTGATGTTCAGGATACAGTAAATCTCTTGTCAAATTATATTGATTCTTATGAAATTGATTGTGACAAAGAGAGATTAAAAACTGTTATGAAAACACTTTATGTGGAAGCACAAAATTACGAAGAAACTAATTAATGATTAAATTCAAAGAAATTTCTTGGCAGAATTTTTTATCAACAGGCAACTCAGAAACAAAAGTAAAACTAGATAGAACAAGCACCACACTAATCGTAGGAGAAAATGGTGCAGGTAAGTCTACTATTCTTGATGCAATTTGTTTTGCTTTGTTTGGTAAACCATTTCGTGAGATTAATAAACCACAACTAGTTAACTCTATCAATCAAAAAAACTGTTTGGTAACAATTACATTTTCAACAAATGGTAAAGACTATAAAATTGTTCGTGGTATTAAACCTAATCTGTTTGAAATCTATGTAAACAATGAATTGCTTAATCAAGATGCGGCAGTCAAAGATTATCAAAAAGTTCTTGAAGAGCAAATTCTAAAATTAAACTTCAAATCATTTACTCAAATTGTTATTTTGGGTAGTGCATCATTTACTCCTTTCATGCAATTACCTGCGGCAGACAGAAGAGCAATCATTGAAGATTTACTTGACATTAAAATTTTCTCAACAATGAATGTTGTATTGAAAGAAAAATATGCATCAATCAAAGATGCAATTAAAACACTTGAAACTAATATTGAGTTTTTAAGAGAAAAAGCGAAGATGCAAGAAGGATATATTGAGCAACTTGAAGATATGAAACAAAAAAGAGTTGATGAGATTCTTGCTAAAATTACTACTAACTCTACAGAAATGGAAACAATCACAACAAACATGAATGTTTTGATTGCTGAAGTGACTACTTTACAAAATTCAATTAATGATTTGGATAAAGTCAATAAAGATATTGAACTTGCTAAAAAAGGAGTTAATGCTAAGAAGAGTAAATTAAAAGATATTACAGAACATATTAATTTCTTTGATTCAAATTCAACTTGCCCATCATGTGAGCAAGGTATTCCTCATGAACATAAAGAATCTATTGTATCTAAAATGAAAGAAGAATTAGACCAGAAAGTTTATGACATTTCTACTTTAGAAACAGCACTAGAAAAACTTGGTGAAAGATTGACGGAAATCAATACTGTTCAAAAAGAAATCTTAGATAAGAATATAAGTATTTCTACAGCAAACAATCAAATATCAATGCTTTTAAAAATGAATAAGCAATTGAAAACTGAATCGGAAAACGCAAATGTTGATGGTGAACAAATTACGATTGAGCGTGAAAAATTAAAAGAATATGCCAAGAAGGCAATTGATGATTCAAAATCAAAATCAATTTTGAACGAAGAACGACATTATTATGATATTGCCACCTTAATGCTTAAAGATACAGGCATTAAGACAAAAATTATTAGACAATATCTTCCTGTAATTAATAAGTTGGTAAATAAGTATTTGAGTGCAATGGACTTTTTTACTCATTTTGAAATTGATGAATCATTTAATGAAACAATTAAAGCAAGACACCGTGACAAATTTTCTTACCCATCATTCAGCGAAGGAGAAAAACAAAGAATTGACTTGGCACTATTATTTACTTGGCGAACAATTGCAAAAATGAAAAACTCTGCCAATACAAATTTATTGATGCTTGATGAGATATTTGATTCTTCTTTAGACAACAATGGTACAGATTATGTAATGAGTTTATTGAACACCCTTGGTGAAGAGACTAATGTGTTTGTGATTAGTCATAAAGGTGACCAATTGTTTGATAAATTTCGTAGTGTAATTAAGTTTGAAAAATATCAGAATTTTTCACAAATTGCAAAATGATAAAAACTAAAATAGAAAAATTAAAATTAGAACTTCCTGATTGGAATGAAATTATCGAATGTTACGATAAACATATTAGGTGGTTAAAAAATCAACCAAAGCCAGATATGAATTTTGATGAAAATTCTATCGATAAAAAAATTGCTCCATTTAGAGTATTGGATAACTTATATTATGGATGTATACTACAGCACGGATATTTGAATTCTAAAATTAAAAAAGCAAGAGAAATTTTATTTGGAGACGAAGCAAAACTATATTCTGCACACATTTATGTTTCATTTTCTAGTCATTCAAAAAGTTTTCCATTACATAATGATGCAGAGGCAGTTTATGTTTGGCAGTTGATTGGTAATACACCTTGGAAAGTAGATGTGTGTAATAATCCTGACCCTCTCGCTGACCACTCAAGTTGTTTATTTGATGAGTTTACATTGAATCCAAACGAAATGTTTTATATCCCAAGACACAAAACACACCAAGCAATGCCAAGCATGCCAAGAGCAAGTGTGAGTTTTTCTAAATCGTATATCTACTATGGTGACAATTACGAAAATGGTCAAAAGTTATATCAACCTTATGAGGAAATTGAAATATGAAAGCGTGGCAAAAAGGTTATGAATTAGATTATTTACTTGAACTTGAATCTAGATACAAAGATTACAATTATTTTTCTTTGTCTCCTTTCAGTCAAATGAAAAAACATGTTATTGCCTCTTCATTGGCAGACCATACAATGGAAATCACAGATGATTACATTATTGAAAGTAAGATTGTAAAAACTAAATCGCCAATCAAAATGTTTCCTAATGTTGTTCTTGCTGAAAAACAAAAAGGTGATAGAGTGATTGAATCTTTTTGTTGGGTAGATAAAGAAAAATGTCGCCAGCGTTTATCTGAATATACAGAATCGACTTGGGCATTCTGTTGGGCAGAAGACTTTGATGCAAACATTACATTAGAACTTGCCGGATTTACAAAAGTGGGTTGCAAGTTTACATCTTTTGCTGAAGTTATATCAGTATACTTTAAGGATGCTATGACCTCTTTAGAACCTAGAGAAGTTTTAAAAGATATTAATCCTTCTGAATATGTTGGATTAACTAATATGGGTAATGTTCCTCTAAATTTAATTACCGCTATTCATCAGAAACTTTTGAGTTTAAAATTAGATTTTACAAATCATTATAGCAATTATAATAAAAATAAATCTTGGTCTGCTTTATCTTTGCGTGGTTATACAAGCGACCCCGCATTCATAACTAAACCACAAGAGATGAATGATAAATGGCAAGAAGAAAATAAAGATGTAGTTTTTGAATTACAAGATACGGAACTGCGTCAACATTTTCCTGAAGTCAATGAACTTTTACAATGGACAAAAACTCCTGCTGTTCATAGAATTCGTTTTATGAAATTAGCACCAGGCGATGGAGAACTTGCAAGACATACGGACCAAGTAGATGCAGATTCTGGAGTTGCAGATGGTAAAGTGATGAGACTTCATTGGCCAATCACAACAAATGATAAAGTAGTTTTTAATAATTGGTTAGCAGACGGTAAAAGATATGATGTAAATATGAAAGTTGGTGAATGTTGGTATATCGATACACGCAAACCACACAGAGCAATTAATGGTGGTAATGAAGAAAGAATTCATCTTGTTATTGATGTAGAGGCGACTGAAGAATTAAGAAATGCTTTAGTTACTAGAGCATTAGCAATGAACAAAGAAATGCCAAAAATATTGAAAGATGAAATTTATGCTTGATTATGAGCAAGAACTTGACAGCATTCTTCATGAACTATCAACATGGAAAGATTCTGAACCTACGCCTGTAATTAAAGAGCATGATGGCATTTTTGTTGTTCGTGACGATTTGCTTTCTGCTGGTTCTAAGTGTAGATTCATCGATAAACTTGTTAAAGATGGTCCAGACGAATGGGTATTTGGTGGTGCAAATAAAGTAGGTTGGGGTCCTATTTCTTTATGTTATGTTGCAAATAAGTATGGTAAAAAATGCACATTCTTTATGGCGAAAAGAAAAGAGCCTACATGGCATCAACAAAAGGTTTTAGATTTAGGTGGAACAATTCATTGGGTTGCCAATGGTATGTTGAATGTAACTCTTGCTAGAGCGAGAGATTATGCAAATGCTGAACCAACAAAGCGTAGTGTGTTACCTCTAGGTTTAGAGCATCCGTGGGTTATTGGTTCTATTGTAAAAGTTGCGAGAGAACTACCAATTAAACCTGATGTTGTTTGGAGCGTAGGTTCTTCAGGCACTTTAAATAGAGGTCTACAGTTAGCATGGCCTGATGCAGAGGTTCATGTAATTCAAGTTGGTCATAAGTTAAGTGATAGAGAAAAAGGTCGTGCAATTCTTCATACTGTTCCTTATGCTTATGACAAAGCAGTTAAACCTGAACACACACCGCCTTTTCCATCAGCACCAGAATACGATGCCAAAGCATGGCATGTTGTTCAACAATTCGCAGACAAATCAAAAATTAATCTATTATGGAATGTAGCAAAATGATTCAATATAAAGATAATGTTTTCGATATGAAATATTGTGAAACCATTTACAATTATTTTTTAGAAAATGCTCAATGGAAATTCAGAGGAACAATAACTCCTTTTCCAAATTATGGTAATGGAGAACAATATCGAAAAAAAGCAGACAGACCAAAATCTTTCAGAGCATATAAAGATATTTACAATAGAGATTTGACTAAAGATAGCGTAGTTAATAAAATATTAAACACAGCAAAAGATATTTTTAATTTAAGACAAGTAGAAAATTATTTGTCATTCTATTTAACAGGAACGCCATATAATATTCAATCTGGATATCATGCAGATTCAGATATTGGTTCTGGCGATAGAGTTACTTTATTGTATTATATTAACACAGATGACTATGCATGCACAGGAACAGACTTTAAAATCCCATATTATCAGAATAAGGTTGAAACTTTATATGATAATAGAATAGAAACTGTTGATTTTGTTGCTGGAAGATTTGTATTATTTGATTCAACATTACAGCACCGAGCAGGAACATCAAGAGACAATCAGACATTGAGAATGTCATTAGTGTGGAAAGGAATTGAAAAATGAGAGAACCTATAATTGTAGATGATATTATTTTTAATGAATTTAATCAATTAGATGTTGGCAGAAAAAGTAAAATTGATTTAATAAGAAAAAATATTAATAATTTTCCAAATGAATCTGAACGAATGCTTTTTCGATATTGTATGAAAGAATTGGGAATTCTATTCAATACGAAATATGAAAAATTTGTTTTTCCTCAATCCTATAAAAAAATTCAAGTTTCTAGAAGTTCAAAATGGGATTTATTTGTTGTAATGGATAACTCGGATATTTTGGTAGAAAAAGATAGAATTATGATTTCCGATATTGATGAACAAATATTCATTCCTGCACTTGACGGGAGAATTATATTGTGTAATAATACAATATGTATAGATTTCCATACAGATAAAAAAATTGCTATGTTTAGAGGATTAGATTTGTGAATAAATTTTTCTATGAAAAGAACAGATATGTTCTTGACCATGAAGTAAATAAAACATTTGAGCAGGTCATGTGGATGACCGATGAAGAATTTAAAGAGTGGATGATTGAGATGCGTAAAGTTGTTGCTTATGCATGGGATGAAATGGGTCTTCCGCCTAGAGTTGGTTTTGATGAAGAAGAGATTATCAATCAGTTCAATCAAATGTCAAACTTTCCTGTTCATGAGTTTGAAGTGTTAAATGAGTTTAACAATGAAAAAGATGTAATTCGCAATACTAGCGTTATTGGTAATGCGGCCAATCAATGGTTTCCTACAATGATGAAAACTAGAATCAACTATTCTAGTAAAGATGATGGTCGTTCAATCTATGACCATTTTGTAGATGATTCATTACTTGATAAAGTGTTAAAATATGGTTCTCGACATTTCAAGCGTGATTCATTCTATCATTATTCAGCACCAATTAAAACGGGGCAAGTTGTTCAAGTTGGAACACAAACGCATCATGTGAAAGATGCAGAATCATTCATTAATTGGTTTGAAGAAAATGCTCGTCAATATGGAACTCATGATTATTGGATTGACCAAAAGAAAGATGAAGATTCAGAATACACAGGTTACAATGAAGACTTGAAAAATGTGAAATGGATTCAAATCACAAAAGAACAAATTGAATCATTACCTATTCCAGAAAAATGTTTGAGAAATCTAAGTGCAAACAGACCAGCAGGTTCTTATCAGATTAGATTTTATGAATATGGACAAAAATTATTTCCTGTAGGATTCAAAGCGTTTAGAATTTCTTGGTGTCAATATGCGGTTAATTTTCCGCCGTTAACAGCAAAATATCTATATGAGAGATTTACAAATCATATTAAAGGTCAAGAACAAATTAATGTTTGGGACCCATCGTCTGGTTGGGGTGGTCGAATTCTTGGCGCAATGGCAGTAAAAGATGATAGACACATTCACTACATTGGTTGTGACCCAAATACAGACCATCAAATTGAAGACGAATTAGGTCAAAAATCTAAGTATGAAAATCTAGCAAATTTTTTCAACACAAAAACATATCGTGGCAATTCATTCTTTGGTGATGGAACAAACACATATGAATTTTATTTCTCTGGTTCAGAAGAGATGCAAAACATTCCTGAATTTAAGAAATACAAAGGTAAATTAGACATGGTGTTTACATCACCACCATACTTTGCTAAAGAGGCATACTCAGATGACCCAACACAATCATATAAAAAGTTTGGTCAGTATCAAGAATGGGTAAATGGATTTTTACGACCAACACTTGAAACCGCAGTTTCTTGGTTAGCGTCAGACAGATATTTACTTTGGAATATTGCTGATGCAAAATTTGGTCCTGATATCTTACCTCTTGAAAAAGATTCGTGTGATATTCTAAAAGAACTTGGTATGGAATATGTGTCTACTCTTAAAATGTCACTTGCACAAATGCCAGGTGGTAATAGAGTTGATTCAGAAACAGGTTTACCTAAAGCAAAAAACTTTTGTAAGGTTAACGGAATCTGGTTGAAATACGAACCCATTTTTGTGTTCAGAAAACCTTAATTTCATATAGCGAAAAAGTAGTAAAATAAGCGATTTCATATAGTGAAATTGTGAGTTTTTGTGTTGTTTTTGTGCAACAAACGGCACATTCCGCTTGACATATCTGCCCATTGTGTTATACTAATAACATGATGAGAAAGAAAAGAGTTGACCGAAATCATGTGATATATCGATTGACCAACAAGGTCTCTGGTGAGTCCTATATTGGTGTGACGGTTGCACAAGGTTCTGCTAAAGTCCGTGCGGTTAAAGTCCGCTTTCAAAAACATGTCAGTCGTGCCTATAAAGAAAATCTTGATTGGGCATTGTGCATGTCAATCCGTGAATACGGTCCCGAAGTTTTCAAGCGTGAAGTGGTTGACATTGTGCGTGGCAAGTCTGCCGCCCATGACCGAGAGCGTGAGTTGATTGCCAAATTCAAACCTGAGTTAAATTCTCTATGAATTGTTTGCCAATAAATACACTTGACATGGAAAACAATTTCAGTTATACTAGCAATATTGAATGTGAAGAGGTTACATTATGATTCTTGAAATGAAACAAAAAGAGGCGTCCAAAAATGCTTTGGCTCGCCTTCTCGCATCTGAGAACATTACAGTAGAGCGCCGCAAAGTCTCTACGGCAATGTTCAATGTAAAAGAGCGTATCTTAACTCTCCCTATGTGGTCAAAAGATTTGCAAGAAGAAACTCTTGACCTTTTGCTAGGGCATGAAGTTGGTCATGCACTATTCACACCTGAGTTCGGTTATCACGATACTCAAACCCAATCAAAAGTTCCTCATCAATATATGAATGTCTTAGAAGATGTTCGCATTGAGAAACTAGTAAAACAAAAATATCCTGGTCTAGTTTATTCGTTTCAAGTTGGTTATTCCGAGTTGGCGAAAAAAGACTTGTTCGGTGTCAATGGTAAAAATTTGAATGATTTGTATTTGATTGATAAAATTAATCTAATCACTAAAATTGGCGCCCATATCAAAATTGATTTGAATGATGAAGAGTTGCGTTTGCTTGGCCTTGCCCGCAAGGCAATGACCTTCAATGATGCCCTTGCTGTTGCATTAGAAGTTTATGCGTTTGACAAGAAAAAATACGAAGAGAAAAAAGAACAACAAAAAGAACAACAAGCGGAAGAGTATCAAGAATACGATAGTGAAGAAATTGACAATCAGTATGAAGACGGTTCTTCTGGCATGACTGAAGAAGAAATGTTCGAAGATGAGAATGATGGTGAAGACGGTGAAGAGGAACAATCACCCGCACCTGTTGAAGAAACTCAAGAATCTTCCGATGAGAATGAACAGGAAACTCGCCTTGACAATAGTTTTGATGACGGCACAGAATTGCCTGATGAAGAATATGAAGAGATGACTTTTGATGCTGGTGAAACTGATGAAGAGTTTCGTAATCGTGAAGAGTTGTTACTTGACAAATCTAGTATGGAAGTATCGTATGTTGATATCCCAACACTAAATTTGAAAAATGTAATTGTTCCGATTAGTGAAGTTGTTGCTGGTTTTAATTCCGCATATAAGAATGCACTTGAGGCACATTGTTATCCAAGAAGCATGCTTGATGACTACAAAAAATTCATGGAAGAAAATAAGAAAGTTGTTTCATTACTTTCAAAAGAATTTGAAATGCGTAAATCGGCAGACCTTATGCGCCGTGCTAGTGTTTCAAAATCAGGTAAACTTGATATGACAAAGGTTCACAAATATCAGTTGACCGATGACATTTTTCTCCGTATTACTAATATGCCAGAAGGTAAGAACCATGCATTGTTGTTCATGCTTGACTGGTCTGGTTCTATGGCATCTAATCTTCTCGGCACAGTAAAGCAATTGATTGCACTTACACAATTCTGCCGCAAAAATTCTATTCCTTTTGAAGTATTTGCCTTTACTAGTGACTACAAACAAAAATACGGAAAGTATTTGACTAGAGAGCAAGTTTCTCAATTGGTTCCACGCAACGCTGATTTTGCTATTAACGAATTCGAAGTTGAGCAATTCAATATGTTGAGTATGCTTTCTTCTACAATGAAGACTGCCGATTATGCCGCAATGTGTGAATCTTTGTTTTATGTTGCGGTTTCATCTAATACAGATTTTCGCCGTAGGTTCGGTGGTGGTGCGTATGACCTGTTGCCAGAATACTTTAGATTGTCAGGCACACCTTTGAATGAAGGATTGATTTTCATGAATCAATATCTGCCAATCTTCAAGAAACAAACAAAGGCACAAATTGTGCATAGTGTAATTCTTACAGATGGTGAAGGTCACATTTTGCAAAATGTGAATACTCTGGTTCGTGATAATACAACCAATAAAGATATTCAGTCAACATATTATATTCAAACGCATCGCCAATGCCGTTTGGTTGTGCGTGACCGCAAAACCAATAGAGAACAAGAATTAGAATTCGGATACAATGGTGGTGCAAATCGTGCATGTAATTTTACAAAAGGTTTATTGAAACTGATTCGCAAAAACCACGATTCGAATTTTATTTGTTTCCATGTTCTTGATGACAAGCGTGGCGCCATTCGCCAGTTTCTTACTGAGAATGTTGGTATGATTGGTTATTCAGATGAAGTTGCAACAAAATCAAAAATGTTCCATAGTGAAAAATTGTTGACCGGTTTCGACCTTGGCTATGATGAGTATTTCCTAGTCAAAGGTGGCGATAATCTTGATTGTGATGATGAAGATTTGACAATCGATTCTTCCGCAACCAAATCACAAATGGTAAAACAATTCGCAAAATTTACAGGAGGTCGTGTTCAAAACCGTGTGCTGTTAACAAAGTTTTCCGAAATGATTGCGTAATGCGAGATTGGGGCGTTGTATAAAAACAACACCCCCTCTTGACAAATGTGTGGAAGTGCGATATAATATCTGTATAAATTGAGAAAGGTATCTTTATTATGAATGCAAAGCAAAAACAGTTTTTCGAAGTTCTCTCACAAAGTTTCAAACCTGGCACGGTTCTAACCCGTGATGAGATTGTAAATTTTGCCGATGAGAATGGTTTCACAACACCAACATATTTTATTAATGATAAGTATCGTGTTGGTCGTGGTCAATATGAAGTGCCGAGTGTTGACGCCGGCCAATCAGTTGTTAAAACAAAACCTGTAGTGACAAAACCTGAACCTGAAATGGAATACGCCCAAGCGGTTGCACAAGTAATTCAAATGCCAAACCAAAAAGTTTTGCAACAAGCGAAAATGCAACAAGATGTTGCCAACCTTATTCCTGAAAAATTTAAAGGTTATGCTCCTTTTGGTTTCTTCAATGACCTTAAAGGTATCATTCAATCTAAGATTTTCTATCCTGTTTTCATCTCTGGTCTTTCTGGTAATGGTAAGACTTTGATGGTTGAACAAGTGTGTGCCAATCTTGGTCGTGAAGTTGTAAAAGTGAACATTGGTCCTGAGACTGATAAAGATTCTCTAATCGGTGGTGAAACTCTGATTGATGGTAATGTAGTATTCCGTGAAGGTCCTGTGCTGTTAGCAATGCGCCGTGGTGCGGTCCTACTCCTTGATGAGATTGACCGTGGTACCAACCGTCTAATGTGTTTGCAAGAAGTGATTGATGGTAAAGCATTCCTTAACGATAAGACTGGCGAGGTGATTAACGCCGCCTCAGGATTTCAAGTGATTGCTACTGCAAATACCAAAGGTCGTGGTAGTGATGATGGTCGTTTCTCTGCCGCACAAATTCTTGATGAGGCATTCCTTGAGCGTTTTGCAATTACAATCGAACAGGAATATCCTGCCGCTACAGTAGAGAAAAAAATTATTGTTGCCGAACTTGAAAAGAAAGGTATCGATGATGTTGACTTTGCCGAAAAACTTGTTAAGTGGGCAAATGTGATTCGTGATACTTTTGCACAAGGTGCAATTGATGAGATTGTTTCTACTCGCCGCCTTGTTCGTATCGTGCAAGGTTACGCAATCTTTAAAGATAAACTAAAGGCAGTTCAACTCGGTGTCAATCGTTTTGATAGCGAAACGAAATCGGCATTCATTGACCTCTATACGAAAGTAGATTCTGGTCAAATGGAAGAGAATGCAACACAAGTTACTTCTACCGAAAATAGTGTTGCAGAGGAACAACCTTTCTGATACATTAATGATATAGAAACTGATTAACAGTTTCGAATCCAGAGTGGTCGACCACGCCATTCTGGATTTTATTACATCGTGGTATTTCAATATGGAGATTGATAATTATGTCAAATAAAACTCAACTAGAGAAACTTGAATCTTTCTTTTCTAAAGAAGGTAAAACTCTAACCGCCAAACAAGCACAAAGCATGTTCGGTGTTGAGCGTATGAGCGCCCGAATCTATGACCTACGCCAAAAAGGTTATTGCATCTACAGTAACCCACGCAAGGGTTCGCAGTCGGTCGAATACCGTTCTGGTCGCCCAACTCGTTCAATGGTTTCTGTCGCACATAAAGTTCTTGGTGACAGCGCATTCGCCGCTTAATCTAAGTAGTGAAAATGGGGCGGTGTTTTGGCACTTGCCCCTTTTTTCTCATAAGAGTGTTGATGAAAAAATTAAATAGAGATACAATTAAAGAATCACAAAATGCTACAACAGGTGGCAGAAAATTTGATGGCGGTAAGTTGCAATATGGACTTATCCCACCTCTTGCATTGAAAGAGATGGTCAAGGTATTGACCTTTGGTGCAGAGAAATACGAACCTGATAATTGGAAGATAGTTCCAGATTCCAAACGCAGATACTTTGATGCCATGCAAAGGCATCTGTGGGCTTGGAAAGAAGGTGAACAGATGGACCCTGAATCGGGAACCCATCACTTGGCACATGCAATGTGTTGCCTATTCTTTTTGTATGAACATGATATATTATATTCGAAAGAGGTGAACGATGAAAATCAGTAAAACAACACTAGAGATTTTGAAGAATTTTTCTACAATCAATGAAAATATTCTAATTAATCCTGGTAACAAACTACAAACAATTTCAGGCATGAAAAACATTTTTGCGGAAGCAGAAATTGCAGAAAACTTTCCTGTTGAAGTTGCAATCTACGATTTGAATGCTTTTCTAAGCACCTTCTCTTTATTTGAAGATGCTGATATTGAATTCAATGATACACATATGATTTTTTCTAAGGGTCGTGTGAAGAGTAAATATTTTTATGCGAACAAAGAAAACTTAGTTGTTCCTAAAAAATCAATTACAATGCCTGATTGCGAAGTGACATTTAATCTGTCGCAACAAACAATTTTAGACACACTTAAAGCGTCAAGTGTTATGTCTCTTCCTGATATCACAATTTCATCTAACGATGATGGTGTTTCTCTTTCTGTTCGTGATAAAAAGAATTCCTCTTCAAACAATTACGATACATCAATTGAATGTGATTCAGATGGCAAGTTCGAAATGAATTTTAAATCTGAACATTGGAAGATTATTGCTGATGATTATGAAGTTAAATTATCGAAGTTGAACATCTCGCAATTCACCGCAAAGAACCGTAAACTAAAATATTGGATTGCACTAGAAGACAGCAAATATAATAAGGGGTAAACTATGTCGTTACAACATTTTACACCAACATTGAGAACAATTCGTGATTGGGGAATTAAAAGTGTAGCACTCAATCCCACTCAAGTTGTCGCAGTAATTGAGATTGGTAAATGCGATGAGGCAATGTATGAAGAGGGTACAAACATCGTTATGTCAGATGGCCATGTCTATAATGTTACTGAATCATATCTTGATGTTGTAGGTCGTTTATTTTCAGCAGTTTAACTTTGTGAGGTTTTATTATGATTGAGCGTGAAGATTTTTTGTGGGTTGAAAAGTATCGCCCAAAAACAATTGATGATTGTGTTCTACCAAAAGAATTGAAACAAACTTTTAAAGAGTTTGTTGAGCAAGGACAAATTCCTAATTTGATTCTTTCTGGTGGTCCAGGTATAGGTAAAACAACAGTCGCTAAGGCGCTTTGTAATGAACTTGATTATGATGTTCTCATGATTAATGGTTCAGATGAAGGGCGCCTTATTGACACACTACGAACAACAATTAAAGGTTTTGCATCAACAGTATCTTTAACTGGTTCTAAAAAAGTAGTGATTATTGATGAGGCAGATTATCTGAATCCTCAGACCGTTCAACCTGCAATGCGTAATTTCATTGAAGAGTATAGTAAAACATGTCGATTCATTATGACATGTAATTACAAAAATCGAATCATTGAACCTCTACATTCTCGTTGTTCAGTTATAGATTTTAAAATTGAACCAGCAGACAAACCAAAGATTGCCGCAACTTTCTTCAAGAAAGTGATTGATATTTTGTCGGCAGAAAATGTTGAGGCGGATTCTAAAGTTGTTGCCACACTTGTTGAAAAATTCTTTCCCGATTGGCGCAGAGTATTAAATGAACTTCAACGATATTCAGTTTCAGGTAAGATTGATTCTGGCATTCTTGTTGCTGGTGATACAAATATTCGTGATTTAACTGGTGCCCTTAAATCAAAAGACTTTGCAAAAGTTAGAAAGTGGGCCGCAGACAACACAGACCAAGACCCTGTTCTTATCTACAAAAAGATGTATGAATCTTTTTCCGAATTTCTTAAACCTCAGAGTGTTCCTGAAGCAATTTTGCTTCTCGCTAGATATCAATATCAAGCGGCATTTGTAGCAAACCAAGAAGTGAATTTAGTTGCCTTTTTAACCGAAGTTATGATTTCGTGTGAGTTTGAGTGATGACGCCATTTGACTTTATTAATGCTATCTCACAAACGAAAGAACAATTAATTGTTGATGACTTAACAGAAAAAGAATATAAGCCGTATATCATTAATCTCGGTCTAAGCATGAACATGGATACGGTTTTGCAAGCAAATGAGATGAATATTCACAATTTTCTTGATAATAATCTTCAATTTTCCTTTTTGCTAAATACAATTAGTAAGAAAAAACGATTTAATAAATGGGTTAAATCGGCCAAAATTGATGACTTAGAGTATGTTAAAGAATATTTTCGTTATAGTGACGAGAAGGCAAAACAAGCACTCAAAATCTTAACCGATGAAAATATAAAAACTATAAAAGAAAAATTGGAAAAAGGTGGAAAGAAATGATTGAAGAAAAGTGGAATCCTAATGAAATGGTCGAGGTGAAACTTAGAGAACCGGACGATTTCTTAAAAGTCCGTGAGACACTAACACGCATTGGTGTTGCTTCCCGTAAAGATATGAAACTATATCAGTCTTGCCATATTCTACATAAGCAAGGCAGATACTTCATTGTTCATTTCAAAGAGTTATTTGCATTAGACGGCAAAGAAGCAAACTTAGAAGAAAATGATTTTCAACGCAGAAACACAATCACAAAGTTATTAGAAGATTGGGGTTTGATTAGTGTTGTAAATAAAGAACTTGTTACAAACCAAGCACCATTATCACAAATTAAGGTTTTGTCTCATAAAGAGAAAGACCAGTGGGAACTTGTTCCGAAATATAATATCGGAAAAAAAGCAAAAGTTGTATAAATAATTTTATTCCCCTCGGGATGGGAACTGGCTTTCAAAGGTGTGCCAGACAATAAACACCAATAAACCGCTACGCCTTAGGGGTAGCATTTTTTGAACTCGCTTATTTAAAGGAGAAAACATGAGCGCAATTTCAGCACAAGCCATTACGGCAATCGACACCATTCAAGGTGCAAAAACTACTTTTCTAAACACTTTCGTAACAGAGAAAAAAGTTAAAGAACCTCTACAAACTTTTGTAGATGCTCAAACTACATTCGCTAAAGAATTTGTAAATCAATTTGATACCTTTACATCTACTGTTCAAACTGCTTTTGAAAAAGCATTGAAAGTTAAGTAATTAGGGAGGTAATATGAACTCATTAACTAAATTTGTCCCTGATGCACTTTTGCATCCAAACGCATTTAAAGACTTTGACAAATTCTTTGTTGGTTTCGAAGACCAATTTAATAAGATGGCAAAGTTGCACGATGAGTTGACAAAAAACATTCCTAATTATCCTCCTTATAATATCTACAAGCAAGCAGAAAACAAATATGTTGTTGAACTTGCCGTTGCAGGTTTTGGTAAGCAGGACATTGAAATCACTCTTGAGAATGATAGATTGATTATCAAAGGTGAGACAAAAGATGATACTCAAGCATTTCTCTATAAAGGAATTGCAACAAGAGCATTTACCCGTAGTTTCGCTGTTGATGACCAAATTGTTGTTCAAGGTGCTTCAATGATTAATGGTATGCTTAAAGTTTTCTTAGAGCGTATTATTCCAGAATCAAAGAAGTCACGCAAGATTGATATCGCAGATGAAGGTTCTACAGTCTCAGAGTTTGCGGCAGATAATCCTAAGCAATTTTTGACTGAAGATGAACTTGCTATTGACAAAAAATAACAAGTGATGTAGAATACACCGAGGTCTAAAAGGCCTCGGTTTTTTATTTAATGGAGATAATATGAACGAACTATATCTATTCAGATTCGTTGGCGGAGAAGATGTTCTTGCCGAATTAGAAAACGAAACTGACACAACAATTACAGTAAGCAAACCTGCCATCATTTTAACTATTCCGCAAGCAAATGGAACAATGAATGTTCAGATGTTGCCTTGGACACAATTTTCCGAAGAAAAGTCTTTCGTTGTAAGCAAAACTCATTTATACTTTAAAACTAAACCTGTTATTGATTTGGTAAACAATTATAACAGAATGTTCGGTTCAGGTATTCAGATTGCTACAGCGATTCCTAAATGACAAAATTTTATACTAATGTTCGTTGCTTTGGAAATTATATTTACTACCGTGGGATTGAAAACGGTCAACCAGTAAAGAAAAAAGTAGAATTCAAACCTACTCTATTTCTAAACAGCAAGAAAAAAACACAAAGCAAATATAGAACACTCAACGGTCAAATTCTTGAACCTGTTGAGTTTGATTCTATTAAAGAAGCAAAAGAATTTGTAAAGAATTATGAAAATGTTGATGGGTTCAGCATTTTTGGTAATACAAAATTTGAATATGTTTTTATTTCAGAACAACACAAAGAAGAAGTAATTGATTGGAATATTTCTGATATCAATGTTGCATATGTTGATATTGAAGTTAACTCAGACAATGGATTTCCTGAACCAGAATATGCGAGAGAACCTGTAACTGCAATTACAATCAAACTGTCTAAAGTTGGTCGTTTCGTTACATTCGGTTGTGGTGATTATGTTCCACACCGTGATGATGTTGATTACATTAAGTGTGACGATGAATATAATTTGCTAAAAAAGTTTTTAACTTATTGGACAGACAATTATCCTGATGTGTTGACTGGATGGAATGTTAAAGGGTTTGACATGTATTATCTTGTCAATCGCACAATAAGAATTCTTGGCGAAGATGAAGCGAGAAAATTCTCGCCTTGGAATATTATTCATCAAAAATCGGAGAACTTTTATAATCGTGAAATTAAATTTTATGATGTTGTTGGTATTGCTATACTTGACTACTTGCAGTTATTCAGAAAATATGCGCCAAACTATTCACAAGAAACCTATCGACTTGACCATATTGCACAAGTAGAAGGTGTCGGTGCTAAATTAAATTATGATGAGTTTGATTCATTGCATGATTTATACACAAGAGATTTTCAAAAATATATTGAGTATAACATTCGAGATGTTGAACTTGTTGAGATGATTAATGTGAAAGGTAAGAAAGCAAATGGATTGATTTCTATGGCACTATCTCTTGCCTACGACAACAAAACAAATATTGACGATGTGTTTTCTCAAGTGAGAATGTGGGACACAATTACCTACAATCATTTGAAGCAAAAGAATATTATTATTCCACCAAAGAAAACAAACGATAAAGATACGCAATATGAAGGTGCGTTTGTTAAAGACCCGCAAATTGGTAAATTTGATTGGGTTGTTTCTTTTGACTTGAACAGTCTTTATCCACATTTGATTATGCAATACAATATCTCACCAGAGACATTGGTTGAACCAAAAGACTATACACCAGCATTGCGTAATCTTATTTCTTCAGGCGTCAATGTTGACAAATTGCTCTCGCAAGAAGTTGATACAAGTGTGTTGGCATCTGAACAAGTTACTCTAACACCAAATGGTCAATTCTTTCGAACAGATATTCTAGGTTTCTTGCCTGAGATTATGCAAAAGATGTATGATGGTCGTGTCATTTATAAAAAGAAAATGATTGAGGCACAAAAGAAATATGAAGAAACAAAAGATGCAAAATATGTAATTGAGATTGCTAAGTATAAGAATCTACAGTTGGCGAAGAAAGTTGGATTGAACTCTGCTTATGGTGCGTTAGGTAATGAGTATTTTAGATTCTTTGATATTCGCCAAGCAGAAGGTATCACAATGGCGGGGCAGTTGTCTATTCAATGGATTATGAATGGCATGAATCGATACCTGAATAAAATTCTTGCAACAGATGATGTTGATTATGTGATTGCAATGGATACAGATTCTTTGTATATCACACTAGAAAAGTTTGTCGAAAAAGTTTATGGTGATAATATTCCTGAACATAAAGTAGTTGTTGATTTCTTAGATAAAGTTTGTGAAGGTAAATTACAAAATGTGATTGATGGTGAGTATACTGCCTTGGCAGAATATATTAATGCTTACTCTCAAAAAATGTTTATGAAACGAGAGAGCATTGCCAATCGTGGTTTCTGGACTGCAAAGAAACGATATGCATTAAATGTGTATGACAACGAAGGTGTTCGTTATTCTGAACCTCAATTGAAGATTACTGGTCTTGAGACTGTTAAATCATCAACGCCTGCGCCTGTTCGTAAAATGTTAACACAAGCGATTGAAATTATTCTAGAGAAAGATAACAATGCTTTGATTGAATTTATTGAAAAAACTAAAGATGAGTTTTTTAGTCTTCCTGCTGAAGAAGTTGCTTTCCCTCGCTCAGTAAATGGTATTGACAAATATTCATCTAGTGTTTCAATCTACACGAAAGGAACACCATTTCATGTTCGTGGTGCCCTACTACATAATCATATTCTCAAAGAAAAGAAACTTGAAAAGAAATATAATCCAATTAAAGAGGGTGAGAAAATCAAGTATCTTTATTTGAAGATGCCTAATCCGATTAAAGAAAATGTGATATCATTCATCAATCAAATTCCAAAAGAATTAAATTTGCACGATTATGTTGATTATGAAACACAATTTAATAAATCTTTTCTAGAACCTTTGCGAACAATGTGTAATTGCGTTGGTTGGCAAATTGAACAGGTAGCAACATTAGATGACTTCTTTGCATGATTATTTAAATTCTAAATTGAATGAATACAATCTTCCTATTCTGAATGAAACAGAATGGAAAGAGTTGAATGAAAAACATTCTAAAGACGAAATAAAAGAAGAACTTGCTAACATCATTGTAGATGGTCAAGCGAAGTTTCCTTTTAGAAAAATTTCATTCAATGACATGGCCGAAAAGTTTCGCTCTTTTTGTGCTGATGATTGCATCAATTATTATATGCATGATGTTGAGTGTATGGAGAAATTTTCTGATTACAAGTATCCATATAAAGACTTTGGTTTGTTTACCATTCAATTAGGGCATCATTACAATGATGTTTCTAATTATTTTATGCAGGCGGTTAGATATCAATGTGCAGGATATAATAGAGAAGCGCCAATAGACATTTGGAAAGATAAAGAGAAGTTGAAGAACTTGAATTGGACTTTATGGCGCATGGGAACAAAAGAACTTGATATGGGTGCTTATCGTGCAACATTTAGACTAGGTTCATATGTTGCTACACAATTTAAACCCCATGTTGCTAAAGCGATATATCAAGCAACAAACTCCAAAAACATTTTAGATACATCGTGTGGTTGGGGTGATAGACTTGCCGCTTTCTATGCATCACCTAATACAGAGATTTATATTGGTTGCGACCCTAATGAAACAACATTTGAAATTTACAAGTTGATGTGTTTAACTTATGAAAGAATCTTAACAGGTCAGATGCCACAGATGAATGTATTTGGTGATGCGTTTGAATGCGTTGGTGCCAAAAGAGTTATGATTTTTAAATCACCATCAGAGGAATTGAACTTATCAAATATTCCAATCAAGTTCGATTGCTATTTTACATCGCCACCATATTTTGCAACAGAGTTATATAACAAAGGCGGTGAAGGTGAAGACTTACAATCATGGAAAAGATACGACACATATGAATTATGGCGAGACAATTTTTTCTTCTTGACATTAAAAAACTTTTCTGGTATGATGAGTGACGATGGAATTATATTGATGAATATCATTGACCCTGTTATCAAAGGCAAGAGATATAATGTTTGTGATGAGTTAGTTGATTTTATGAAACAAGACTTTCATTTCTTAGGACAGATTGGAATGAAAATGAAACAGAGACCAAAAAAATCAGATACTCTATCAGAGTTTTTACAAGAAAACTTTATTGAGAATGTTTGGTGTTTCTCTAAAGATAAAGATTACGAATTTGCAACCAAGTATAAAACACTTGAACAATTTATGGAGTGAACAATGAGTATTTTAGACAAAATTAAAAAGAATAGCACAATCAAAGATTCAGCAATACTTTCGCAATCAAAATTTTTCACAAAGAAAGATATGATTCCTACAAGTGTTCCTGTTATTAATCTTGCGTTATCTGGTCGCCTTGATGGTGGTCTAACACCAGGTTTAACAATGTGGGCAGGACCATCGAAACATTTCAAAACAGCATTTAGTTTATTGATGGCAAAATCATACATGGAAAAATATCCTGAGGCTGCTTTGTTGTTTTATGATTCAGAATTTGGAACACCACAATCCTATTTCGATTCATTTAAGATTGATATGGATAGAGTGTTGCACACACCGCTTACAGATGTTGAGCAATTGAAATTTGATATTATGCAACAGTTACAGAACCTAGAGCGTGGAGATAAACTTATTATTGTTGTTGATTCTATAGGTAATTTAGCATCAAAGAAAGAAGTTGAAGATGCGCTAGAAGGCAAAGGTGTTGCTGATATGTCAAGAGCGAAACAAATTAAGAGTTTGTTCCGTATGATTACACCACACTTAAACTTAAAAGATATTCCGATGATTGTTGTTAATCACACATACATGGAAATTGGAATGTTCCCTAAAGCAATTGTTGGTGGTGGTACAGGTTCTTATTATTCAGCAGACAATATCTTCATTATTGGAAGACAGCAAGAAAAAGAAGGAACAGAAATTGTAGGTTACAATTTTATTATCAATGTGGAGAAGAGTAGATATGTTAAAGAAAAATCTAAGATACCTGTTAGCGTATCTTTTGACGGTGGTATTAGCAAGTGGTCTGGCTTACTTGACCTTGCTCTTGAATCCGGTCATGTTATCAAACCTTCCAATGGTTGGTATTCTAAAGTAAACAAAGAAACTGGAGAGATTGAAGACAAGAAATATCGTATCAAAGATACTGATACGAAAGAATTTTGGATGCCAGTTTTAATGGATAAGACATTTAATGATTGGGTTAGAACCAATTATCAAGTTGCCAGCGCAGATATCATTAGTGATGATGATGTGGCACAAGCACTTGCAGAATTAGATGAGTAACTATACTTTTGTTCCTACTGAAGAAGGTTACCGTGTTAAAGTATTGACAGGTGAACTAGAAGGTTGTATTATTCAATATGGTCGAGTTGCGTTTGAAGAGAAAAACGACCAAGCTAAAATGAATTTTGATTATCGTATACTTGAACACAATGAAACAAGTGTGAGACTATCAGATAAAGAACTTGAAAAACAAACCGGTGATATCTTAGTTGATATCATCGAAAAATCATTAATGACAGGAAGTGTAGTTTATGCCAACGGAACGAATTGAAAGAGCAATTCTTGGTCATCTTATGCATGATGAAGAATATTGCAGAAAAGTTTTACCGTTTTTGAAAGATGAATATTTTCATGATGATACAGAAAAACAAATTTATAAAATTGTAAATAACTTTTTGTTGGAATACAATGCAAGACCGTCAGTTGAAGCATTGAAGATTGAAGTATCAAATCTAAAAGGTCTTACTGAAAAGCAATATGAAACATTACAAGATATTGCAGAGACACTTAAACCCGAAGACACAAATAAAGATTGGTTACTTGACCAGACTGAAAAGTTTTGTAAAGACAAATCTGTATATAACGCTATCATGAAATCTATTACTATCTTTGATGGTAAGGATAAGAACATGAGTAAAGATGCTATACCTCAGATTTTGTCTGAGGCCTTAGCAATCTCATTTGACCCAAATGTCGGTCACGATTATATTGAAGATTATGATAAACGATATGAATTCTACCATAGAGTGGAAGAAAGAATCTCCTTTGACTTAGAATATTTCAACATAATCACAAAAGGTGGTCTTCCAAGAAAAACCTTAAATGTCGCCCTAGCAGGTACAGGTGTTGGTAAATCACTATTCATGTGCCATGTTGCCTCATCTTATTTGTCGCAAGGCAAGAATGTATTATACATCTCTATGGAAATGGCAGAAGAACGCATCGCAGAGCGTATTGATGCAAACTTGCTTGATGTGACAGTAGACCAGTTGGTCGAACTCCCAAAGGCCTTCTATGAAAGCAAGGTGAGCAAATTAAAGGCTAAGACACAAGGTAAGTTGATTATTAAAGAATATCCTACCGCATCTGCCCATGCCGGCCACTTTAAAGCACTTTTGAACGAACTTTATCTCAAAAAGTCTTTTAAACCTGATGCTGTGTTTATCGATTATCTAAATATATGTGCGTCACAAAGATTCAAACACGGAAGTAATGTGAACACTTACACTTATGTTAAGGCAATCGCCGAAGAGTTGAGAGGTTTGGCAGTAGAACATGATGTTCCTATTATTTCTGCCACACAAACAACAAGGTCTGGTTTTTCCAATACTGACCCTGGTCTTGAAGATACCTCAGAATCATTTGGTTTGCCTGCCACAACTGATTTTATGTTTGCACTTGTTTCCACGGAAGAGTTAGAGTCCGCCAATCAGATTGTTGTAAAGCAGTTGAAAAACAGATATAATGACCCTACGAAATACAAAAGATTTGTCGTAGGAATTGATAGGGCAAAAATGCGTTTGTATGACTTAGAAGAATCCGCACAAAAGGACTTAGTAAACACTAACATACCCGAAACTGAAGAAGAAAATGACAAACCAGATTTCTACAAAGGCGCTAAGAATAGAAATAAAAGAGATTTTTCCTCTTTTAAATACTGAGAAGTATTGCCTGAATACTCTTAACGGAGTATTAGATTCTGTTAAACCAAAACTCTTTAACAAACCAGTCGGTATCTCTTATCTTAAAAGGGTGATTAAAAGCGCCCTTAAAGACTACAAAGTAAATTTTAGGACATATGAAGACCTAAAAATTGACAGCAATCATTTTGTTGTCACTGGTTGGTTTATTCCTGAAGAGGATGATGACGATGCAGACATTAATCCAATTCAGTTAAATTGTCACATGAAAGCAGATTGTGATGTTGTTGAATTCGATACCGAAGACAGATGGCACATGTTCAAGTTTAGAATTATTCAAACTCTGATGCATGAGTTAATTCACCAAATTCAATATCAAATTCGTGACGGTGAAAATATCGATGGTCGCCTTTGCTATCGCAGTAAAGAATTGCGTAAACGCAGAAAAGAATACCAAGAATACTTGGGCGACTATGATGAGATTCAAACTCATTCTCACGACCTATACATGGAGATGAAACAATATTATCCAGGATTGACTGTAGATGAAATTTTCTCATTGCCGTCAACTTATTTCACTCCAAATGATGTAACTACTCTGTATTCATATTATCGTGAATTCAAACATAATAAAAAAGTAGCACCCATCAAAAAACTAAAGCAATTCACTAAAGAATGGCACGAATTCTACGCCAATAAATAATGTAACAAACTGTTGTATTTTTACAACAAATCGGCAAAAAAGACTTGACAAATCGTTTGCCGAATGTTACACTTAACCTATAGCGTAGAAGACCATGATACAGACACTTAAAACCTACATCAAAGAACAGAAGAACACCCACATGGAACATGTGGAAGATGAAATCTTCAATAATGGTGTTGAAGGAACTCGCAAAGCAATCAATTTTTTGCGTGATTTGCGAGACATGCTTGCAGGTCATTCAAAATCAAAAATTGTATCTACTGTAAAATGGGATGGCGCTCCTGCGATTTTTGCAGGCATTGACCCTACAGATGGCAAATTCTTTATCGCCAAAAAAGGCGTATTCAATAAAAATCCTAAAGTATACAAAACTAATGCAGACATTGATGCCGACACTTCTGGCGATTTGAATGCCAAGTTTAAAGTAGCACTATCAGAATTCAAAAAACTAGGCATCAAATCCGGTGTCTATCAAGGTGATTTGATGTTTACCAACGACAAAAAAATCGAAACTATCGATGGTCAAAAATACATCACCTTTCATCCAAACACAATTGTCTATGCTATTCCAGCAGATACCCCTCTTGCAAAGAAAATTCAAAGTGCAAAAATCGGTGTTGTTTGGCATACAGTCTATGAAGGAAGCACCTTTGAAACAATGTCAGCATCATTTGGACAGTCTATTGTTTCAAAATTCAATTCAGTTTCTAGCATCTGGATGTGTGATGCCACATATCAGAATGTCTCAGGAACCGCAACATTCACAAAAGCAGAAACAGACGAAATTACATCAAGTTTGTCAGAAATTGGTCGTATTTTTCAGTCTGTGCCTGCCGATGTTATAAATAACATAAGAGATAATGAGAGACTAAAAGCATTGGTGAAAGAATATAACAATTCTATCATCAAAGCAGGTAAAACAATTACCAATACTAAGTCTCACACAACAGGTTTGTTTCATTATATTCATGACAAGTTTCAATCTGAAATTGACAAGTTGAAAAGTGAAAAAGGTAAGACTTCAAAAACGCAAGAGCGTGATGAGGTTCTAACTTACTTCACAAAGCACAGTCAAAGTGACATTGCTAAAGTGTTCGACCTTATGAACATGTTGGCAAATGCAAAACAAGTGATTATTAATAAAATGAACTTGGCAGGTCATATCCCGACATTCTTGAAAACGAAGAATGGATTCAGAGTTACAAATGTTGAGGGTTTTGTTGCTATCGATGAATTGACTGGCGGTGCCGTCAAACTAGTTGATAGAATGGAATTTAGTTATGCGAACTTTTCGCCTGATGTGATTAAAGGTTGGCAACGATAAGCAACCAATGGATAACGGAGATTAAATGAAAAATTTTAAAAGTTTTGTAGCACAGATTCAAGAAGAAAAATCCAAATCGGTTGTATTTGCTTTTGGCAGATTCAATCCCGTAACTATTGGTCATCAAAAACTTTTTGAAAAAGTCGCATCAATTGGTTCTTCAAAAGACCATCATGTTGTCTTTGCGTCACATTCGCACGACAATAAAAAGAATCCCCTAAATCCAAACGACAAATTAAAATTCTTGCGTAAAGCATTTCCAAAGAACAATGTGGAATTGACTAGTCGCACAATGCCTAGCACACTTCAAATCATTGGTCATCTATACGATAAAGGTTATCGTGACATTACAATGGTTGCTGGTAGTGACAGAATTTCAGAATTCAAAGCACTTGTTAAAAAGTATAACGGTGTAAAATCTACACACGGTTTCTATGATATTAAATTTGATGTTGTATCATCTGGTGACCGTGATGCTGATTCTGAAGATGCCTCTGGTGCATCTGGAACCAACATGCGTATGTATGCAAGAAATGATGATTTCACATCATTCAGAAAATATACACCTGCATCATTAAGCGATGCAGACGCTAAAAAAATATTTAATCTAGTTAAAGGAAATTTAACTGAATTAGCATCACAAGAAAATTTAATTTTTCCTAGTGAACAAATTAGAGAAAAATTTATTTGTGGTGAAATTTTAAATCCTGGAGATACTGTTCGTGATATCTATGAAGATATTGAATATGAAGTTGTATCTAGAGGAACAAATTTTGTCAAAGTAAAAGACTTCAATGGTAAGGTCCATAAAAAATGGGTCTCAGATTTAATTGAAGCGAAAGATGAATCAATTGAAGAAGGTTCTACTCCAGTCTATGATACCTACATCAAAGGTGGTTCTACCTATGGTGATATTGTTAAGAAATATGGCGCCAATAAAGTAAAAGAAATTATTAGAAATCTAACTAAAGAAAGAGATTCTCTAAGAAAACATTCTGGTGAGTGGGCAGGTCCTGCACATCTAAAAGACCATGATTTTGCTATTCGTGGACTAAAGAAAAGCATAGGCGAAGAAGTAGAAGAACTAGATGAAGGTCGCCCATCACAAAGACATCCCTTAGAAGGACATGAGTATCACAAAAAGACCGATGCTGAATTAGAGTATATTGCTAAAGACGCACACAAAGCGGCAGAGGCAATGAAAAGTCATAACACAAATGCAGAAAATAAATATCGTGACCAAGCAAACGATTCCGCAACTGTTCGTTATTGGAGAAAAAAGAATGGTATGCCCGATTGGTATAAAAAGAAATATGGACATATCAAAGAAAATCGCAATCGCTATAAAGAGTTGTTTGGTGAAGAAGAAGAGCGTTGTGCGTTCATTTCTAGAAAACAAATTGAAGACCTAGAAAAATTTGCAGATAACTTGCTTGATAGATTTGATATTGATATTGAATTCACAAAACATTTTAGTGAGCGCATGACAGATTCTCGCAATGTGCCATGTATTAAAGTTAATGAATTGCAACAATTATTTAAAAAGATTGCTAGAGAACAAGGCAATAAAGTTAAGCGTTTAAAAGGCAATGAAGGCGTATTAAAAGATTTACAATATAATTTGAATTTACCTATTGTCGTAAACTATAAGAATGATGAGTTTGAAGTTGTAATGAAAACAATCATGCGTAAAGCAAATTTTAAAACATCTAATCAAACTGTAACTTACGAGTCCAAAGAATGACCGAAATTTCAAAACAATTAGACGAAGGCGTTTACGATAAAGGAATTTTCAAGGCAGTATTTTTTGCTGGTGGTCCTGGTTCAGGTAAAGACTTTGTTCTTCACAAAACTGTTGATGGGTTAGGTTTTCAAGAAATCAATTCAGATACAGCATTAGAATTTTTGATGGACAAAAATAATCTAGATAAGAAGATGCCCGATAGTGAAAAAGCAGAGCGTGAAGTTGTTCGTGCTAAAGCAAAAAACATTACAAAAATGCGTGAGACACTTGCATTACAAGGTCGCAAAGGAATTATTGTTAACGGAACTGGTGATGACCCCGCAAAGATTAAAAAAATTAAAGAGCGTTTAGAAGAATTGGGTTATGACACTTCTATGATTATGGTGAATACCCGTGATGAAGTTTCAAAGCAAAGAAATATTGAGCGAGGTGAGCGAGGCGGCAGAAGTGTTCCAGAAGACATTCGCAAAGAGAAATGGGATTCGGCGCAAGCAGCCAAAGCAGAATTTGCAAAAATTTTTGGTGACAATTATGTTGAATATGATAATTCAGATGACTTGCGTAAAGCGCCACCAGAATTAGTTAAAGCAAAAGAAGATGAACTGTTAGGTATTTTTAAAGGTATGCAGAAATTTGTATCTGCAAAACCAGGAACAACAAAAGCATCTGATTGGATTGCAAAAGAGTTAGAGAAAAAAGATACTTCTAAAGCAGAACCAACAGAACCAGAATCAAAAGATGGTGGTGAAGAACCAACTAAAGATGCAAAGGCCTCACAAGAACCTCAAGATTCAGAGGCCGCAAGAGAGGCAAAAAAACTTGGATTAATTTATCAAGGTTTTGGTCGATATGGAGTTCAAGGAAAAACAACGCATCGTGTTGTGGGTGGTCAATTAAAACAATTACAAAAAGAGGAAGTTGAAATGACAGACGATGAACTCAACGAAAGACCAATGACAGATGATGAAATGAAAAAGCGTGAAGAAATTGTCAAGTCTATGAAAAAAGATGGCGGCATCGCAGACTTCAAAAAGCGTTACGGTGACCGTTGGAAAGAAGTAATGTATGCTACAGCAAACAAACAAGCAATGAAAGAAGATTTGCGTAATTGGTTTGACCCAAAACATCCAGAAGGTGGTTGGAAAAGAGTAAACTCTTCAGGTAAAGTTGTGGGTGACTGTGCAAGAGAACCTGGTGAGCCAAAACCAAAATGCATGTCTAATTCAATGAGAGCATCTCTCTCTAAAAAAGAAAAGATTAGCGCAGTAAGAAGAAAAAGAAAAGAAGACCCAAATCCAGAGAGAAAGGGTGAACCAATAAATGTTAACGCAAAGGTTGAAGAAGATATGAAAAAATTAAATACTTTTGAACAATGGTCACAAAAATATAAAGACAGCATTGATTGTAACAATCCAAAAGGATTTAGTCAGAAAGCACATTGTGCAGGTAAAGATAAAAATGAAGAAGTCGAACAGATTGATGAAAAAAATGTTCCAACAAATCCAAAACTTTGGGCCAGAGCGATTGCACTAGCAAAATCTAAATTTGATGTTTATCCCTCTGCATATGCAAATGGATGGGCTGCTAAGTGGTATAAAGGCGAAGGTGGTGGATGGAAATCTGTTGCTGAAGAATTAACAGATAAACAAAAGAAACATTTAGATGTTGATAATGACCTTGATATTGATAAAAAAGATTTTGAAAAATTGAGAGCGAAAAAAGAAGAGTTAACACCTAAACAAAAAAAGATTGACTTCAATAAGAATGGTAAAGTTGATGGTCAAGATTTAGCAAAGTTAAGAGAAGAAGATGAGTATGATGATTCAGGTATGGCATATGATGAAATGGAATCAATCAAAGCAAAAGCAGAAGAATTGTGTTCACAGTTAAACAAGATGAAAGGACAACAGTTACCTTCTTGGTTAGCAAGCAAAATCACAAGAGCAGAAGAAAGCATTAGCACAATTTATGATTACATGATGTTTGGTATGGAAGATGAAGAGCAAGATGACTATCAAGGAGAAGAGTAATGTCTGATTTCAAAAAGTTAATGGAGCAAACTTCAAGAACATCTTTAGAAGAGAGTGTTCCTGGTTATTTTGAATTGAAAGATAAGATTGCTAAATTAGAGAAATCTGGCATTCGTGTTAGTGATGTTAAGCATTCATCTTCACAAGCATCATATGTAACTGTTGACGGTGAAGGCTATAAAAGAAAATATATTTTTACTTCTTCTGGAACTAAAGTTGAAAACATGGGGCAAGTAAAAGTTAAAGACGATGATGAAGATGAACCTAAAGCAAAATCAGGTCGTGGTCGCCCAAAGAAAGTTAAAGAAGATTTTAACATCGATGAAGAATTAGATGGTGATAACATTAGTGAAGAAAACGAAGAATTATCTGATGATTCTGAATTAGCACAATTAGTAAAAGATGCAGGTATTGATATCAAAGATGTTTTATCAATCAGCGATACTGATTTTGAAGCAGAGATTGAGGCAATTGATGATTTCGAAGATATCGAAGACCTTTATGATGATGAAGAATTTGAACAAGAAGAAGGTGATATTAGCGAAGTGTTAAGCACACAAGCGAGAATGAGAAAGGCACAGCAAGCAAGACGCAACAAGTCTAAACTTCAGTCTCGCAGAAAGTTGCAATTAAAGCGCACATCAACACCACAGCGTTTAGACATGAAGGCAAGACGCCAAGCAATTCGTTTGATACATAAAAGAATTTTAAAAACTAGAGACTATTCAAAATTGCCTCCAGGAGAAAAGGTTCGTGTTGATAAGATTGTTCAAAGATTAAGACCAGTTATTAATCGTATGGTTCCTAAACTAAGACCAAAGATTAAGAGTGCGGAACAACAAAGAATTCGAAATGCAAATAAACCAAAATGAAAAAATTTAAAGACCACCTATACGAAGAGGCAATTCTAAATGCTATTGCATGGCATATGGAAAATGCACCACTACACGAAAGTATTTTTAGAGTAGGTTCAGAAAATTATTTCAAATTATGGCGCACCGCAAGAGCATTATATAATGAAGGTGCAATCGCTTATAATGAAAAATGCACAGATACATATCTATTAGAAGAAACAGATATTGGTGAAATTGCAGAATATGAAGGTCATCATGTTCCTCTTGATTGCCCCATGATTGAAGAAGAAGACGAAAAAGATATTGAGTTAGGTAAACCAAAGCGTGGTGGTCCTAAAAAGTTTTTTGTTTATGTTAAAGACCCATCAACAGGTAATGTCAAGAAAGTTACTTTTGGTGATACTACAGGGTTGAGTGTTAAACTTAATGACCCCGAAGCAAGAAAAAGTTTTGCGGCGAGACACCAATGTTCAACACAAAAAGATAGAACAAGTGCCGCCTATTGGTCATGCAATTTACCTCGTTATGCTAAATCATTAGGACTATCTGGTGGCGGAAATTTCTATTGGTAAACCATATCAAGAGTTACTTGGTGATGGTTATAAGATAAGAAACTTTTTTGATAATGTGGATGATGCTGAACTAGTGTGGCATCGTGACAGAGAAAAAAGAATTGTCGAAGTCATTGTGTGTGACAGTTGGCAATTGCAGATGGATAATGAACTTCCTTTTGTAATGCAAGAGGGTTGTGAATACGAAATACCTGCGATGGTTTATCATAGAATTATCAAAGGTAAAGGCATATTAAAATTAAAAATAAAGGAAGATAAATGTCATTCGAATTCGATTTTACAGAAGAAAAACTAGCAAAAATTATTCCTAATGCCGCCTATGGCGTCAATGTTTGGTTTAACGAATTAACTGAGTTACTACCAGTTTTTGAAATTACTACAGTTGGTCGTGTTGCCGCTTTTATTGCACAGACAGCGCACGAATCAGGTGGGTATAGAGCATTGGCAGAAAATTTAAACTATTCAGCAGACGGTTTAAATAAAATTTTTCCTAAGTATTTTGCAAATGCTGGTCGTGATGCCAATCAATATGCAAGACAACCAGAAAAAATTGCTAATGTAGTTTATGCAAATCGCATGGGTAATGGAACTACTGAATCTGGTGACGGTTGGAGATATTGCGGTAGAGGTTTGCTACAATTAACAGGTAAACAAAACTATTCTAATTTTGCACAATATGCTGGCATTGCTGTTGAAGAAGCACCTGGTTATATTGAGACACCAAGAGGTGCAGTTCATTCAGCATGCTGGTTCTGGTTTTCAAATGACTTAAATACTTTCGCCGATGCAGGAGATTTTGTCGGTATGACAAAGCGCATCAATGGCGGAACAATTGGACTTGATGACCGCATCAAGCATTACAACGAGGCTGTTCATATTTTTGGAGCATAAAATGAATCTTAAAAAGTTTTTAGTAGGAATTAATGTTGTCATTTGGTCTTTTGTTGGTTATCAGGTTGCATATGCAGAAACAAAACCTGCGCCTAAAGTAGATTGCACACAAAAGAAAAATGAAGGCAAGATTGAGTGTAAAGCACCACCAAAGTCTGATGCTAAACCAGAAATTAAAAAACCTGAAAAGGTTCAAAGAAAAGCGCCTGCTGATGTAAAGAAAAAAGCAGACGCCAATAACAAATAAGGAAACATAATGTCACAATTGCAGAGCATTCTAGAAGAGTTGCAAAATAAACAGAAAATTGAGCAAGGTAGATTGCCTAAGATTTTTTGTGACATGGACCAAGTTCTTGTCAATTTTATGTTGGGTGCTCAAGAAATATTGGGTGTTCCTTTTAATGAATATCCAGGAGAGAAAGAAGAGAAGTGGCAGAAACTAAAACAAGTAAATGGTTTTTGGGCAAATCTTCCAATCATGCCTGATGGTATGTTATTGTGGAAATATATTCGTGATTTTGAACCTGCTATTCTTTCAACACCATCACGCAGAATGCCTACATGTAAAGTAGAAAAGATTTTGTGGTTAAGAACACATTTGCGTTTTGTTGGTGAAACTCATATTGTAAGAAGACAAGATAAAAAGAAATATGCTGTTACTGATGACGGATATCCCAACTTGCTAATAGATGATTATAAGAAAAACATTCTAGAATGGGAAACAGCAGGTGGGATTGGTATTCTTCATAAAGATACATTATCAACAATTAGAAAATTAAAGAATTTGGGATACACTAAATAATAGACAGACCTAGAAATGGTGATGTTAGATAATAATAACATTACATCTAGTTAATTTAAATAGGAGAAAAAAATGGCCGACCAAAAAATATCACAATTAGTTGCCGCTACGGCAGCCGCAGCCGCTGATTTACTAAGCATTGTTCAAGGCGGAACAAATAAAAAATTAACATTCGCAAACTTGTTTAACAATATCGATGGTGATGTTGCATTAACTGGTGTTTTATCATTAAAAGGAACACCACAGACATTGACAGCAAGTGGTGCAGTTAGTTTGACCACAGCAATTACTCTTTTCACTCCAGCAGCTTCTCTTGCCGCAACATTGGCAGACGCAACAAAAGAAGGTCAAGTTAAAGTTCTTGTTCAAACAAATGCAACAGCAAACACAGTAGTAACACCAACAACACCATCAGGTTTTACTACACTAACATTCAATGCGGCTGGTGATACAGCAACATTAATTTGGACAAACAGTAAGTGGAATATTCTATCTGTAAATAGCGTAGCAATTGCATAATTGAAATAAATGGAATTTGAATTGAACGAGAGAAACTTTCTTCTTTACGCAATGCATAATTATGAAAACCCGCAATGTGTAAATATAGAAGAGTTTCATGAAGATATACAGAGGTTAAAATATTTAAAAAGATTATTTAAAAGATTTGAAGAAAAAAGCGAAATCAAAGAGCGTTTAATTTTAAATCATTTAGTAGTCTTAGGTAATGTTTATAAACCTGAAACATTGAGAAAGATTCTATTCTTTAAGATAGAAAAGGAGCACTGGCCGATGTTAAAAACATTTCTTTGCTTTTTGAATCTTATGAGTGTAGAAGACAATGAAAATATTCCTTTACATGTAGAAACAATTAAAACTTTAAGAAATATCTAATATGGGTAGACTGTTTGACCAACTGTTAACATTCAGAATCCTTAAACTTCTTACAACGAAGTTTGAGGATACTCCTGCATTTAAGGCAGGTTTAATAGATGCAACAGGTAAACCACTCAAAGATATTAATACATTAACAAGTGCCGAGCAGATTGTTTATACTGCATTAGACAGATTAGTTTTTAGATTAAAAAGATTATTAACTAAATATTATCCTCAGTCAAAACAAAGATTATCATCCTTTGCAACAGCATTATATTTAATTAAAGAACATTCTGATTATTCTGATTTGCTTGATGATGAATTTTTAGAAGATGAGATTGAAGAATTAATGATAGATGACGATATTCTTATTGAAGAGATGTTAGATGTTGGTTTATACATAAACAATTTAGGATTTTTATCACCATCTAATTTTTTAGTTGAGAATGGTGTTCCAGCAAACGCAGTTGGTTCTGGTGGTGTTGATTTGGAACCAAAAGCAAGTGCTGGACTATTAAGAAGAAAAGTAAAAGTCTTTAATGTTTCAAATAACTTGTATTCTAAATTTATTGCAGGTAAAAAGAAATATACTCGTTGGTCAAATTATATTGATATGACTAATGAAGGTGATAAAGAACTCTATGATTATGCTAGAAAAAATCATCGTGCTGTTATAATTTTACAAAATTCAGATAACGGCTTAAAAAAAGCAATCAGATTCAATCGCTACGGTGGTGGGTCTTGGCATAAAATAGGAAAAAATTAAATGTCAATAGAGACTGAAGTTGAATTACTGAAGAAAGATATTGCTCAAGTAAATAATATTATGGGCAAGTTGGATACCGCTATTGAGAAAATGAGTGATGTTGCTTTAGGTGTAAGACAAATGCTTGCTGTTCATGAAGCAAGATTGGCACAAGGTGATGCAATTCACAAAGAACTTTTTGATGCCATCGAAGACCGAAGAAAAGAGACAATGGATAGATATGAAAATCTACATGTCAAAATTAGTCAAGTTAAAAAAGAGTTAGAGATGGAAAACGAAAAGATAGAAAAAGATATTCTAAAAGAATTAAAAGAGATGCGTCATGACCAGGAAGCACAACATAATGCCATGCTTTCTCGTATTGGTGATTTAGAAAATTGGAAGTGGAAAGTCGTTGGACTTGCCGCAGGCATTGCTTTTATCTTCAGTAACTTCTCAACACTAACCAAAATTCTCGGTGGTTAACTCTTGACATTTAATTAAGTCTATTGTATAGTTGTGTAATCTCTATACAATGGATATGCTATGAGTTTATATGTTGATATCAAATACCTAAATGAAATCTCTTTTCGCTTACAGAAGTTTGCGAAGAAAGGTTCATATCTATTTAATTTCCGTTGCCCATATTGCGGAGATAGTTCCAAAAGTAAAAATAAAGCAAGAGGTTATGTTTACAAAGTAAAAGGTACCATGCTTTTTAAATGCCATAACTGTGGCAAAGGAACATCATTTGGGGCGCTTTTAAAATATCTAGATACAGAGAAGTATAAACAATACATCATGGAGCGTTTCACCAACGGAGAAACGAAGAGAACAATGCATGATGAACCGGTATTCGATATACCGAAGTATGAACCAAAGAAGACTTTCGCAGGTCTAAAGAGTATTGCCGCACTTAAAGATGACCATCCCGCCAAACAATATGTGGTCAATAGGCAGATTCCTGAAGAGTATCACGCCAAACTCTTCTTTGCACCAAAATTCTTTTCTTGGTGTAACACACAGATTCCAAATAAGTTTCCAGAAATCAAGGAAGAACATCCTCGATTGATTATTCCTTTTTATGATGATGAGGGTCAAATCTTTGCGTTTCAAGGTAGAGCATTCGGTAACGAGATGCCTAAATATATCACACTTAAACTTGATACAACAAGAGATAAGGTTTATGGTTTAGACACCGTGGATTTTACTAAAACTGTATTTGTTGTTGAAGGACCGATTGATTCAATGTTTCTAAATAATTCAATAGCAATGGCGGGTGCAGATATGTCACCTAGTGTCAATGCTGATTATATTTTTGTTTATGACAATGAACCACGCAATAAAGAAATTGTTCGTAGCATGGAGAAAGTTATAGACGAAGGTTATGCAATATGTATTTGGCCAGAAACAGTTGAACAAAAAGATATTAATGATATGATTCTTAACGGCAAAACAAAACAACAAGTTGCAAGTCTAATTCTTGAAAACTCCTATAAAAATTTAGAAGCAAAAATGAAAATCTCAAGCTGGAAAAAATGACAAAGAACATCTACGAACTAATGGATATTTGTAGAGAATTAACAAAGAGTATTAGACACTCTGAGGGCAGTCTCTTTGACCATTTGTTTGGATGTTGGAAGTTAGCAATGAGAAAAGGTTATTCTGATGATATTTGTGTTGCTTTATTACTTCACTCAATATATGGAACTGCTTCATTTAAAATTGACAGTTTAGAAAGTAGAGAAACAATAAAACAATATGTTGGTGAGCATATCGAAAATCTTATATTTCAGTTTTGTAATTTACCTAATAGAGCGGAGATGTTGTTAGAATACTCTTGGCCAGATGAAGAGTTGAGATATAAACTTGCACAAATGGATTATATTAATATTCTTGAGCAAAAAAATAGATTCCCTGTAGAGATGCAGGATGAAATAAAAAATGTAATTGAACTATATGAAAGGTTTTTAAATGAGCGTAAAGTTAATTAGTTATACACAACCAGCACCAGACTTTAACGAAAAGATTGAAGACGCACAAGACTTAGTTGCTTATTGTGCTAGAGTATCAAATCCAAGCAATCAATTAAATACAGAGAGTGCAGACAAGTTAATAGGTTATCTTATTAAGTGGAAACATTGGTCACCATTTGAAATGGTTAGTGCATGTTTAGAGATTGATACTACAAGAGATATTGCAAGACAAATTCTACGCCATCGTTCTTTCTCTTTTCAAGAATTTTCACAGCGTTATGCTGACCCCACAAAAGATTTAAATTTTGTTGTTCGTGAAGCAAGACTTCAAGACGAAAAAAATAGACAAAATAGTATTGAGACTGAAGATAAGATGCTTCAAATCGAATGGGAACGAGCGCAACAAAGAGTAATTTATGCGGCCAAGAGAGAATATGAGTGGGCGATTGAAAATGGTATTGCAAAAGAGCAAGCGAGAGCAGTTTTACCTGAAGGACTAATCCAATCTCGCATATATATGAATGGAACTATCCGTTCATGGGTTCATTTTATTGAAACCCGAACTCACATCTCTACACAGAAAGAGCATAGACAAATCGCTAATGAGTGTGCATTTGCTATTGCTAAAATTTTCCCTTTGATTCAGAATTTCAATTGGGAACAAAAGTCGAATTCTTGAAAAAACAGAATTTATACATATCAAACACAAGCAATAATGGAGTGAAAATTGTTCATCGAAACCGTCTTATGGACACTTAGTTTTGTCCCAATTTGGGTAATTCATGCAACACTTTTTGCTGGTGCAGGTTTGTTTGTAATCACTACTATTGCATCACACATCCCATTTATAAAAACATATGCAATGATTTTGAGACTAATCTCAATCATTGCCATTGTCATTGGAATTTACTTGGAAGGAGCATTAGGTTTTATTCAACAGCACAAAAAAGCAATGGATGAATTAAATGCGAAAATCAAAGTGGCGGAACAACAAGCAGATGATGCCAACAAAAAAATTAAAACAAAGATTGTAGAAACAGTAAAAATTATCAAGGACACAACAAATGCAAATGTTCAAGCGATTCGTGAATATGGTAGCGATAACTGTAAGTTGTCTAATGTTGGCATCATGCTCCATGATGTTGCCAGCCAAAATCAAGTTCCCCCAAGCACCATCGGAACTGTTAGAGGAACCTCCGATGTTGAAACCAATAAACTCATCGAAACCGCAATCGAAAACTACGGAACCTGTTACGAAATGAGAGAAAAACTCAAAGCGTGGCAAGACTGGTATAAAACTCAAAAAGATATTTACGAATCTGTAAAGTAATTATATAATTAGTCTTTGGTCTTAACAACAATAAAAAATTAGGTAAATAATATGGAAGAACATCTTGGCATAAGAATTGATTTGGGGCGTGATAAACTTTTTGATGAACTAGGCATCAAGAGATTAAAAGAAAGTTATATGAGAGAGGATGAGACTAGTCCTCAAGAAAGGTTTGCGTATGTATCAAAAGCGTTTGGGTCTAATGCAGAGCATTCACAGAGACTATACGAGTATTCTTCTAAACATTGGTTATCTTATTCTACTCCCATTCTTTCTTTTGGGCGTTCTAAGCGTGGCCTTCCTATATCATGCTTCTTACCTTATCTCTCAGATAGTGCAGAAGGTCTTGTCGATACTCTATCGGAAGTAAATTGGCTATCAATGTTAGGAGGCGGTGTTGGAATCGGTATTGGTATTCGTAGTGCTGATGACAAAAGTGTTGGGGTTATGCCTCATCTACGCACTTATGACGCTTCTTCTCTCGCTTACAGGCAAGGCAGGACTCGCCGAGGTTCTTACGCCGCTTATCTTGATATTTCCCATCCTGATATTATGCTTTTTTTAGAGATTCGCAAACCAACAGGCGACCAAAATATGCGTTGCTTGAACCTACATCATGGCATTAATATTACAGATGACTTCATGCAAATTATTGAAAAGTGTATGTTGGATAAAGATGCAGATGATTCTTGGCATCTCAGAGACCCACATGATGGCACTATAAGAGAAACTGTATCAGCGAGAGAGTTGTGGCAACGAATTCTTGAAACGAGAATGTTGACGGGCGAACCTTACATTCATTTCATTGACACATCGAATAAAATGATGCCAGAGTTTCAAAAGAAATTAGGTCTATCAATCAAACAATCTAATTTGTGTAGTGAAATTATTCTACCGACTGATAAGGAACGAACCGCAGTATGTTGCTTATCATCATTAAACTTGGAGTATTATGATGACTGGAAAAACGATAATATTTTCCTTCGTGATGTTGCAGAAATGCTTGACAATGTTCTTCAGCATTTTATTGATAATGCACCTGCCCCCATTGAAAGAGCAAAATATTCAGCAATGCGAGAAAGAAGTATCGGCATCGGTGCGTTGGGCTTTCATGCCTACTTGCAAAAAAATAACATTCCTTGGGAATCAGCAATGGCCACTGGCGCAAACATGAAAATGTTTAAGCACATAAGAGCGTATCTAGACCAAGCAAACATATATCTTGGTAAAGAAAGAGGTGAGGCACCAGATGCAAAAGGAACAGGTCAAAGATTCTCACATATGATGGCCATTGCACCAAACGCATCATCTTCAATTTTGATGGGTAATACAAGTCCGAGCATTGAACCTTTCAGAGCAAATGCGTATAGACAAGATACATTAAGTGGTTCTTTCTTAAATAAGAATAAACATTTAGATAAAATTATCAAGGAGAAATGTGATGCCGATTCAAAACTCGACTACCAAGAAATCTGGTCAAGTATCATTGCCAATGACGGAAGTGTCCAACACCTTGAATTTTTGGATGAGTGGACAAAAGATGTTTACAAAACAAGTATGGAAATTGACCAGCGATGGATTGTGGAGCATGCAGCTCACAGACAAAGTTACATTGACCAAGCGCAGTCGCTAAATCTCTTCTTTAGACCAGATGCTCACATAAAATATTTACATGCGATTCATTTTCTTGCTTGGAAGCAAGGATTAAAAACACTATACTACTGCCGTAGTGAGAAGTTAGCAAAGGCCGATAAAGTATCAAAACGAATTGAGAGAGAAGTTATTAAAGAATTAGATTTAAAATCTATTGCAGAGGGAGACACTTGCCTAGCATGTGAAGGATAATATGATTAGTGATGAAGAGTATGAAGAGTTATATAAGTGGACAGAAAATTACATCAACGAAAAGTGTATCATAAGAAAATATGGAATGCCAGGTAAAGCACCTGGCACAAAGTATTCTTGGATATTCTATTTACGAAATGGTTTGTTTAATCATGAATTTTCTTCTGCAATTGCACAGATGTTTCTTTATAAAATTGCAAACGAAGTGGGACATTTTGATTTTCAGATTTGCGGTTTAGAAACAGCATCTACACCAATGCTGGCTACCATACCTTTGGTGGGTCGTATATTTGGTTTAGACATTAACGCATTCTCTATTCGCAAACAGCGAAAAGAATATGGTTTACTCAATTGGATTGAAGGTGTGCCAAATGATAAACCGTGTTTGATATTAGATGACCTCTGTAATTCATCCGTGTCGATGAAGCAGGCTTACGATGTGTTACAAGAAGAAAATCATTCTATTTTCCCTTATTCTTTTTGTATAGTAAATAAAGTGAATAAAAAAATACATGAAAAATTTAGAGTAGAACATGATATGTATTTACCAAAACACATGCAAGTATTATATCTTTATGATTTAGATAATTTTAACCTTTCAGGTCCGTCACATTAAATTAGAAATTTTATTATTAAAAGGATAAATTAAAATGAAATTAGAAGTTCCACAAAAATGTGTAGGTAAAATTTCATCAGACTTGACAAATAAATTTTTATCAAGAATCAAACCGGAACATTGGTTAGAAAATACTGCCAGAAATCAAATGGGTAATCTAACACAAACTGAATCAATTATTTTCAGATTTTTTACTGATTATGAACACGCAAAACATGATGATTGGGAAAAACATATTATTAATTTTAAGATGTATGATGTTTATAAAGATTTGATTGATGAAGCAAAAGATGAATTAAAAAAATACTATAACTTTAAAAATTACATGTGCTTTTTAGCAAAATTGATTCCTCATGGTCAAATTGGTCGCCATTCTGATGGTGGTGAATTTCTAGAAACTTGTCATCGTGTTCATATACCACTAAAAACAAATCCTGATGTGTATTATATTATTGAAGGTAAACCTTATTATTGGGAAGCAAATAACATTTATGAATTTGACAACACCAGACAACATGAAGTAATGAATGCTAGCTCTGAAGAAAGAATTCATTTGATGTTTAATTTATACGATTAATTATGTTTAAAACATTAGTCATTGAGAATTTTATTGATGCAAAAACAAGATTTGAACTAAACGAATTTTGTAAGTTACATCATTGGAAATTAATAAACAAATCAACACCAGATGTTAATTATATGTCTTGGGTTCGAATTCTAGAAAATGAATCTGAGTATGCTGATATGATTAAACATATGGTTGAGATTGAAACTAATTTAAAACTTAAAACTGTTCGTTTAAAAATTAATGGCCAAACACATGGACAATGTGGGGTCATGCATACAGACATACACGAAACAAACACAAAAGAAAATCTTACATTAATTCTTTTTATAAATGATTTTTGGAACCCTATATGGGGAGGTCATTTATTGGTGGTTGAAGATAACAAAACGCATTCTTATATTCCAGAAGTTTGCAAAGCAGTAATATTAGATTCAAGTCTTCCTCATGTTGGATTAGAACCGACTAAATGGTGTGAATCAATGCGAATGACTTGGGCTCAACAATTCGAAATTTTAGGAGAATAAATTGGTCAGTAAAGAAAAACATAACTTAATGCAAGAACGAGATTCGTTTAAACCGTTCTACTATCCGTGGGCATATGATGCATGGTTAAAGCACGAACAATCACATTGGTTACATAGTGAGGTGCCTATGCTTGAAGATGTAAAAGATTGGAAGAAGAAATTAACACCAGAACAAAAACAATTTTTAACACACATCTTTAGATTTTTCACACAGGGCGATATTGATGTTGCTGGCGGGTATGTTAAGAATTATCTTCCTTATTTTTCACAACCAGAAGTTCGCATGATGCTTTTAGGTTTCGCCGCAAGAGAAGCATTACATATTGCCGCCTATTCGCATTTGATTGAAACTCTAGGTTTACCAGAGGCAATGTATAATCAGTTTTTAGAGTATGATGCTATGAGACAAAAACATGATTATGTAAAAGATATTTCAAATAAAAACGGAACAAAACAAAACACAGCAAAACATATTGCAGTATTCTCAGCGTTTACAGAGGGTATGCAGTTGTTCTCTTCATTTATTATGTTATTGAATTTTCCACGCCACGGTATGATGAAAGGTATGGGGCAGATTGTTACTTGGTCTATTGTTGATGAAACTATGCATGCCGAATCAATGATTAAATTGTTCAGAACATATATTGAAGAGAATAAAGAAATTTGGAATGATGACCTCAAATCTCAACTATATATCATAGCAGAGCGAATGGTTGAACTTGAAGATAAATTTATTGACTTAGCATTTGAGATGGGTGAGATGAATAATCTGACCTCTGAAGATGTTAAAAAATATATTCGCTATATTGCAGATAGAAGATTAATATCTTTAGGATTAAAAGGTGTATTTAAAGTAAAAAAGAATCCTTTACCTTGGGTAGAAGAAATGATTAACGCACCAACACATACAAATTTCTTTGAAAATCGCTCGACAGATTATTCTAAAGGCGCATTATCTGGTAATTGGGATGAGGTTTGGGGAAAGGCCGCATAAATGAAAAAATTTTTAGCAATTTTATTTTTAATTCCAACATTAGTATTCGCACAAAAAACTCCGCAAGGTGCAACCTATGACGCACAGATTCTCCGTGTTAATGACGGCGATACTGTAGTCATAGCGGCACCCTTTTTACCTGCGCCACTTAAACCTGAACTTGCAGTTAGAATCTACGGAGTTGACACACCAGAAAAAGGATTTAGAGCTCAATGCCCTTCTGAAGATGCAAGAGGAAAAGCCGCTACTGAATTTACAAAAAACGCAGTCGCAAATTCCACTAAGCGTCAAGTTACGCTCTATGCATGGGACAAGTTCGGTGGTCGTGTTCTTGGCGATATATTATTGAATGGTCAATCGTTGAGAAGTGCCTTGATTGCAAATGGTTATGCTAGAGAATATTTTGGAGATGCAAAACAATCTTGGTGTAACTAAGAATGGCACTAAAATTCGATTACGATATTGTAAGCAATCTTTTAATTTCTTTAGGTTACAAAAATCTAAAGAAAATGTCTGCTACTAAAATTGCTGTTCTTACAGATGAGAACAGAGTTAAAGTTTTAGAGAATATTGAAAGTAAAATTAAAGGTTCTAGATATGATACAAAACCATCTGGCGAATCTTCAGTTGGTCGTGTTATTGTAGGACCTATTGCTGTATTAGCAAAACCAGCAGGTAAACAAGGTGGTGCCTCTGCTGGAGTTGGTAATGAATCAATTGTAGTCGATACAATTAATGAGTATACAAAAAAAGGACCAATCAATGTTGTGTTCAAAGGTGGTAATAAATCATTTACAGTCCTCGCTTGTAAGAAAGCAGAACAGGTTGGTGGTGATACATCAAATAGAAAAAAAGCAGACATTAGATTAACAGATTCAAAGGGTAAGATATATCCAATTTCTATTAAAAAAGATGATGCAGAGACTTGGGAATCAGCAGATTCATATTTTAGTAAAGATGCAAAAAATATTATTGATAAAGCAATTAAAGCGAACAAAACAAAATTAGTAAATCAAGGAAGTTATTTCACACTAGAACCTAACATCGCTGTTACAGCAACAGCAAAAGAAAAAAAAGATGTTGTTTTTGGTTCAGACTTATCTCCTGATGGTTGTGTAATTACAAAAACATTTACATCAAGGTCTTTTGATTTGAAAGGTGATACACTAACAATTGATTGTTCAAATATCATTACAGAAATGAAAGATGTTAAAGGTGATAAAGATGTTTATTTTTTAATTCGTAATGATAAAACAAGAAAAAGTATTAGAGAGTATCCTGGCATTCGTATTCTCGCCGCATACAAAAAGAGAATCAATAAAAATGTAGTTATTGTAGATAGGTAAACCATGACATTAGATTATTATAATTTGAAAACTATTGTTGAATTAGCAAAAGAAATTGAGAGTGAAGACCCAATAGATTGGTCTAATTTAAATGTAGATAAAAACTTAGCATATAACATCATAGCATCACAAGTCATAGAGTTGATGAAGCAGAGTGACGATATGATTAAAACAACAATGATAGTTAAATTGATTGTTGAAAATTTTGTGTTACATTTGAAGTTACAGAGATTGCAATGAAAGATAAAATGATTCATGCTCATTTGAATGTTGCTAATGAGTATTCTAAACTAAGTCATGCAGTAAGATTAAAAGTTGGATGTGTGATTGTAAAAGAAGATAGAATTATTTCTATCGGATACAACGGAACACCATCAGGTTGGGATAATGTTTGTGAAGAAGTTATAGAACAACATGAAGATGGTGGTCAAGTTTTGAAAACAAAACCTGAGGTGCTACATGCTGAACAAAATGCAATTGCTAAATTGGCGAAGTCTAATGATTCTGGTCTTGGTGCTGATATGTTTATCACTCACGCCCCATGTGTTGATTGTGCTAAACTTATTCTTCAGTCTGGCATTAATAATGTATTCTATAGAAGTGCCTACAGAGATGATGCGGGAATTAAATTTTTGGAAAAAGGAAAAGTAAAGGTGATTCATGTCAAAGATTCATGAATATCAATGTATAAACTGCGATGCAGATT
>Ga0222712_10000261_pt1 | contig 74301 bp, 57 predicted proteins | sample C33_657DmetaG_FD_165043 | JGI IMG/M metagenome (GOLD analysis project Ga0222712, IMG submission 165043) | Estuarine water microbial communities from San Francisco Bay, California, United States - C33_657D | ecosystem: Environmental > Aquatic > Marine > Unclassified | place: USA: California... | reverse complement strand
TATTATTTGTTATAATAGATTGAATTTGAGCATAATCAAATAAAACACCCTCTGGATTTGGAGCTTCTGCCAAGCCATCAGAAATAATGGCTAATATGTCTCCTTTATTAAATTCAGTGGTCAATTCATCGTACTCTACTTTACTAAAGCTTCCCAATGGAATACCCGAAAGCATTATCTCTTCAGTTGATTGATTATGAGCACGATAGATAAAATATGGTGGCATACCTGCAGAACTTAAAGTCAATTGGTTGCCTTTTAATTGTGCAATATTTAAACTCATTCTTAATATGCCTAAATCCACTTTCTTCACTACTGTATTTAGAGCAGATAACATTTTATTAGGTGGCATTTGTGGTAAACCTATAATACCCGCTTTGGTAATAGACACCAACATTCCTGATGGGGTACCATGACCAGTAGCGTCTCCACATATTGCATATAAAGACCCATCTGCTTGTTGGAAGAAATCATAATAATCACCGCCTATCTCTGTTGAAGTTCTTAAATAGGTGGCAATATCTAAATGATCAATTACCGGATTATGTTTAGGCAATAATCTTTCTTGCAAAGCCTTAGCTTCTGCTAACTCATTATTTTTTCGCTCATCTTCTAAAGCTTTCTTTTGTTGCTTTTGTTTGTATTGTATGAACAAATAAATTCCTGTCAACAGCATTAAGAAGTAAATTGTATAAGCCCACCAAGTAAACCAAGGTGCTGGTAAGATTTTAATTTTTACATAAGCACCTTCTTCATTCCAAAGACCATCATTGTTTGAAGCAATAACTCTAAAAGTATATTCTCCTGCAGGCAGGTTAGTATACGTGGTGAAATGTCTTGAGCCTGATTCTCTCCAATCATTATCATAACCGACCATCATATACTTATACTTATTCTGTGCAGTATTCTTATAATTAAACGCAACAAAATCAAATGCTAAAATATTTTCATTGTATTGAACAATGATAGGATCGTCATGCTTCACCGACTCTATTGGTACAACAGTATTTTTAACAGTTACTTTTTGAATGATGACATTAGGCTTCTGCTCATTATCTGTAATATCTTTGTAATTAAAATAATTTATACCGCCCTGTCCACCATAAATAAAATCTCCATCTTTTGTCATGAAATTAGCCCAAGAATTATATTCATATCCTTGCGCACCTTCACTTGGTGTTAAATTCTTAAACTGATTCTTTGAAATACTATATCTAATTAAACCATAATCAGAGGACATCCACAAATTATTACCTTGATCAATTCTTAAGTCATAAACTAATTGAGTTGGCATGCCGTCATTTACAGTAAAAACTTTTTTAGTCTGTTCTTGTAAATTAATTTCCGCTAAACCATAATCGTATCCAGAGATATAAACAATACTATCTTTATAAACTACTATATTAAATAAAGTAAAAAATGATCTATAAGCAAAATCGCTAAAATCTATTTTAGTTGATAAAGTTTTAAAAGTATTTTGACTTTCATTCCAAAGTATTATTCTTTTATCTGTAAGAATATAGGTTCTGCCTATAGCTGAATGATAAAATGAATATATTCTTTCCTTATTTAAAGCAGCCAAAGGAGAATAAGGCTTCCCGACAAAATTACCATTGCTATCAATTAATTGCATGGCTTGTATTCCACCGAAAATGAAATTCTTATTTTCTGTAATATAGCTTTGACCAAAGGCATTATCAGTAGGAGCATTTAAAAGGTCATTAGTATTACCAAAAGACTTAAAAGATTTTTCATTTCGACCTTTTTTAAATACCTCAAATCCAGCATTAAGCATTATTCTAGTATTGAATAACCAAACACTTTGTTGAGCGTCTTCTGTGATCACCCATGCCGAACCAAGTTTACCCTTAGTTTTAGGTAAATACTTAGTTGTTTTTTTTGTAACTAAATCAATTTCTAATATACCATCGTCAATGTGATCAGAACCTGCAACCCACAAATGCTTGTCAGGACCAATATAAGCACCCCATGTATTTGTAAACGGTAGTTTTAATTCATATGGTTCTTTATCGGAAATAGTTTTAATTTCTTTTCTTGTCGGATTATATTTAAACAATCCATCATTTGTAGCCATCCAAATATTACCTTGCTTATCTTCAATAATATCATTAATTGCTTTTTTGATAAAAATCTCGTCCGGATAGTTTTCTTTATTTAAATGTGTTACAGTATTGGTTTTTAGATGTATTATATCTAAACCTTTTTTAGGAACTTTTGCCCACAAGTCTTTCTTTTTCATATCAAAATAAATAGAACTGGTACTACTATCCATTATAGTATTATCATTCCCTTTTTGAAATTGAAAGGCAGGTTTTAGTCCCTCTTTTTTGCTAAAAATATATATACCCTTATTTGAAGAAACATACCAATTTGTATTGTCTTTTTGAGTAATGTCTCTAAAATTTGTTTCAGTAGCAATTACCTTTGTCTCTAAATAACTTTGAGTAAATTTTTTTGTTTTGGTATTAAATAGAACAATGCCATCATAAGTTGCAATTAATAATTCATTGTCTGATATTTCCGCCATTTTGGTAAAAATATTAGATCCATAGTTAAACTGTTTCCAAGTTTTTGAAGCAGGATTGAATAAAAGCAATCCTTCTCCAGAAGTGGTTATAAAAATTTCTTTTCCGTCTTTACTAAAAGAGAAATCGTTGAATATACTATTATTGCTTTTTCTGGAATAATTCTCCCATTTATCTGTTGCTCTATTTAATTTAGAAAGAACGTTTTGTGTACCCACCCATAAATTTTGTTGGTGGTCTTCTTTAATCACACGCTTTTGTCCACTTGGAATTGAAGTGGAATCAAATACACTTGATCTATAATTCTTAAAAACATAGCCATCAAATCGCTCCAATCCAATAGTACCCACCCAGATATAGCCCAAATGATCCTGGTAAACGGTAAAACAGCCACCCTCGGATAACCCCTCCTTTATTTTATAACTTTCAAAAGAATAGTCCGTAGGATACTGTGCCTTAGCTTGTACCTGCCCTAATAGTATAAAAATAAATAATATGAAAGAGTATCTTATTCTCATCGAACAAAATTTTAATAGTTAATTGATTTTTAAAGCTTTAGGGCCCTTAAATAAGGCTTATCAAATTACACTTCTAGCCTTGCTCTAGGTGATTAGTTGTAAGTCAATTTGTTCCTTTTTGCCCATTTGGAACAAAAATCCACTCATCAATGAACCTTAGAATTAATGCTATTTTTGATCAATTTAACCTATCTTGAAGTTGTATTTAACTAGTAATCACCCATTTATGGCAATTTTCTTCCCGTTATTTGGGATTTTCACTTCCTTTATTCTAGTTTACTATTTAAGTTCCCTGAATAGATCCAATGTTTTCCTTGCACTCTTCTTCTTATGTTGCAATTTGGTGGTCTTAGTCTATTATGGATTGCATTTTACTAAAGATATTTTCTGGGAAGGGGTCTTCTTTGTTCATTGGCTACCTCTTTCTTACCTCTTAGGACCTTTTCTATTCTATTATGTGAAGACCACTTTGTCCGAAAGCAACAAGTTAGCAAAATGGGACTGGCTGCATTTGATCCCAGCCGTATTTATCATCTTTAACTGTCTGCCTTTTACAACCCTTCCCTTCGATCAGAAAAAAGCGATTGCACATGAGATTGTCAATATAACCGAAAACTATACCTTAGATTTCAACTTTGTTTCTTTTGAGTTTATTCTTTTGTCCAGATCTGCTCATTTATTGGTTTATGCCCTTTACTCAATTTGGTATTTTTATAAACATAGCAAAGATTTACAAAAACAATTTGGCAAGCTTCCTTCTAATCACTCCATTATTAAAAGATGGATATACATTTTAGCAACTGCTCAAATAGTAATTGCTATCAATAGTATTGGGCATATGTCTACTTTGTATGACATTAAATTCTCCATCTTCGGTATTCCTTCTTATGAAATTTTTAAGGAGAAATATTATTTCGGTATCTGTGGAACAGGTTTCTTTTTGCAAAATATTTTTCTGTTTCTATTCCCTAAAATTCTTTATGGTAACGTGTCTTATACTATTGAGAAAGGAAAAGATAATATTATAGATGAGATTAAATCTAATTTACCTAAAAAATCTAAAGAGCAAAATGCTATTCAAGATATAGGACCAATCATTGACGATTATCTTACAAGTGCTCCTTTTGTTCACAAAGAATTTTCTTTATCTCAGATGTCTTTTGATTTAAAAGTACCCGAAAGAGTATTATCTAATTATTTTAATAAAGAATTAAATATCACTTTTAGTGAATGGAGAAGACATTTAAGAATTGATCATGTTTGTAAGTTGATCGAAGCAGGTGAGTCCAAGAACCTTACTATCGAAGCTATTGCAGCTAATGCTGGTTTTGCTTCTAGATCTAAATTCATTGACGCCTTTAAAGAGCGCAAGGGAGTAACACCCTCTGTTTTTATCAAATCCGTTTCCTCTTTATAAGAAAGGGTATATCCTATTAATAAAAGTTTAAGTAACTTCGAAAGAATAAATCTTATCAAGATGAAGGTATATATAAGTTTTCTGGCTATACTAATGGTATTATTCAGTTCATGTAAACAAGAACCAGATATACCCTCTGTAAAAATTGGAGAGAATACATGGATGGTGAAGAACTTAGATGTTAGCAGATTTAGAAATGGCGATTCTATTCCAGAAGCAAAGTCTAAATTAGAATGGGCGGCTTATGGTTTGTCTAAAAAAGCTGCTTGGTCTCATTATAATAATGATATTGGAGAGGGAGCGCAATTCGGAAAATTATATAATTGGTATGCAGTAAACGATCCAAGAGGCTTGGCGCCAGAAGGTTGGCATATACCAACCGATGTGGAATGGGGCTTATTAGTATTAGAATTAGGTGGAGATAAAAAAGCAGGAGAATCTTTAAAATATACTTACGGATGGGCTAGTACCAATGCTGGTCCTGGTAATGGAACAAACAGTAGTGGATTTGAAGCATTAGCAGGTGGTTTAAGAAATGGTTTAGGTGCATTTGGTTATAAGGGTCAAGGAAGTGGATGGTGGTCATCTACTGCAGTGGATACAGCAAAGTCTTGGTATAGATTTGTTTTATATGCAAGTCCTATGGTGTATAAAGATGCTTATGGCAATAGAAATGGTTTAGCAGTTAGATGCGTAAAAGATAAATAATGAAAAGCTGTTTTAATTATTGTATTTCATTTTTAAGTGCATGCGTAGTTTTTGCAGCATGTGGTAATAAAAACCAAAATATAGTCTTTGATACAAATAATGGTGGCTTGTTTTTACCTGATGGTTTTGGTGCAGTCGTAGTAGCAGATAGTATTGGACCTTCAAGACATTTAGCGGTTAAAGACAACGGAGATATCTATGTTAAATTAAAAATCACATCAGACGCTCCAGGATCGGTTGCATTAAGAGATGAAGATGGTGACGGAAAAGCGGATATCATACAAGCTTTTGGCAATTATGTGAACGATGGGATTTTTGCTACAGGCATGCGTATACATAATGGTTATTTATATTATAGTACAGAGAAAGTAGTTTACAGACAAAAATTAGATAAAGATTTAGTACCTACATCCAAACAAGAAATTGTTTTGATGGACGAAAGCGATCAATGGCATATTGCTAAGCCTATTGCTTTTGATAATGATGGAAATATGTATGTGCCTTATAGCGCTCCCTCTAATGCATGTGCAAGTTTTATTAATACTTCAGGAACTTCTATACAACAGGCTGGACAATATCCTTGCCCTGAACTTACTAATCATACAGGTATTTGGAAGTTTAAACCAAATGCATTGAATCAAACACAGAAGGATGGCGTACAAATAGGCACAGGCTTGAGAAGTATTGTTGCAATGGATTTTAATACTAGTAACAATACATTATACGCCGTGCAACATGGTCGTGATGATTTACATTTATTATGGCCAAATTACTATTCGGCTTGGCAAAATGCAGTAACACCTGCAGAAGAATTTTTTGAAATAAAAGAAGGGAATAATTATGGTTGGCCTTATTCCTATTTTGATCCAATATCAAAACAAAAAATGCAGGCACCCGAATATGGCGGAGATGGAAAAAAATTAGCAACTGATAAATCCTATACAAATCCTTTAGCCAGTTTCCCTGCACACTGGGCGCCCAACGATTTATTGTTTTATCAAGGTGATCAATTCCCGGCTAGGTATAAAAACGGGGCATTCGTTGCATTCCACGGATCTACGAATAGAGGTCCTTATCCTCAAGCAGGTTATATAGTTGCTTTTATACTATTTAATAATGGTAAGCCTTCTGGAGATTGGGAAGTATTTGCTGATGGATTTGCTGGAGTGGATACTATTGTGAATGTAAGTGACGCCAAATATAGACCAATGGGATTGGCCGAAGGTCCTGATGGTTCTTTATATATTAGTGATTCTAGAAAAGGAAAAATTTGGAGAATATTGTATAAAGAAGATAAAACGAAATTCAACAATACAGCTCTTGCTAAAATGGAGCAAAGAAAAAATATTGCTAGCAATATTAAAACACCTGACCCTATTAAAGACATTATTCAAATTAGATATAGTAAAATAGGAGAAAGTATTTATTTAACTAATTGCGCCAATTGTCATCAAGCTAATTTAAATGGTGACGGTAACAGATATCCTAGTTTAGTAAAATCAAATTACTTTAACGACAAATCTAGTTTTAGAAATTTAATTGCTAATGGAAAAGGTAATATGCCTGCATTTAAAAATATTTCAGATAAAGAAATATTTGAACTAGAAACCTATATACAATCAGTACTTGCAAAAAAATAATTTTTGCTACAAATTATTTAGGCTTGATTTTTTTATATAACTAAGATCTGGCGCATAAATAAATAAACAAGAAGCGCCCTTGATAGTATTAATAATTTTTGTAACCTGATTATTAGGTACAGCTGGGCATCCTAAACTTCTTCCAATATATCCCTGTTGTTGAATCAATGTATTACTTACATAATCGGCCCCATGAATCACAATAGCTCTTTCTTTAGCCTGATCATTAATGCCCTTCTCTACGCCCTCTAATTCTAGTGAAGCACCATGCTTACCTTTGTAAATGCCTCCGGTGATATAAAAACCTAAGCTACTCTGAAAAGAAGCGTACCTATTTGAAAACTGATTAGCCATCTTCACGCCAGAATTACGGCCATGCGCCACCAAGCTTTTCACAACCACTTGCATAATATTCATATCTATAATAAATAGACGCTCTTCGTTACTAGGTTTGCTAAAATCTGCAATAGTTAAATATTGCACATTTGCCAGTTTACCTAAACTACGTAATTTTTGATAGCCATTTAAAGCTAAACGAACTGCTTGGTGATTGATATTAAATTGAGTAGAGATATAATTCGCCTGATCAGCGGCATTATTACTAATGTCTCTGTTGTCATGACTAAAGCCTGCGAATGCGCTTGCCACAATGAATAATATAGATAATACCAATTGCTTCATAAAGATGAAGCTGCAAAGGTACGACTAATTCAAGGGCTTATTGTAGATATTGCGATAATAGATGATTTTAGAACGATCATCAAAGTCAATTAAATGATACCAAACTATTACATTAACTTTTTCGGTCATTTGTATATTGATGGGCTTGGGGTTCTTATAGCAGTTTTCAAAATCAATGCTATCCAAGGCAGCTATATTATTTTTTAACAAATACTTAGCCATTTCAATAGGCTTTTCCATTCTCATGCAACCATGACTAAAAAAGCGATTATTTAATGTAAATAATTCTTTTTGCGGTGTATCATGTAAATAAATTCCATAAGGATTATCAAAATCTAATTTTATAATGCCTAAGGAATTATCACAACCAGTACTCTGTCTTATAAAAAAAGGAAAGTTAACCGTATCTATATCATACCAATTAATACTTTTAGGATTGAGTTTTTTATAGTTTAAATCTCTTAGCTCTAAATGATTGCGATCTAAATACCCAAGGTCTTTTTGAATGGAAGGAAGCATTTCTCTAACCATAATACTTCTAGGTACATTCCAATAAGGATTAATGACTACCTGATTTAGCACTGAAGTAAAAGTCCCACTTGGAGTAGCTGGCTTGCCTACAATTAAATTCATAAGAAGCACCTGCTTGCCATTTTCCCAAACCCTTAATCTAGTAGAGGGAAGATTGACTAAAATGATTTTATTATTTTTTTGTACAGCACTCAACCATCTATAATCATTAATCGCTTTTGTAACTATTTGTATAGAACGATTAGGTCTTGGAGTTGAGTCGTTGAGTTTTTGTAACTCTTTCATTAATAGCACTACTTCACTAGATCTTGTATTATACCAATCCACTAAAACTGTTAATGAATTATTCAATACTGATTGAATAAGCACTTGTTCTACCGAATCTCTGTTCAATTTGAACTGTATGCCATAATAACTTATTGCAGGTAATCCATTCCCATATGCTAGATCAGCAAAAAAATGTAAAGCCGCTTTATGTAAAGATTCATCACTTGATTTAGTAAACATATAGTCTGAAGCCCTTAATCCATATTGTTTACTTTGTCGAATCAAGCTATCCATTATCTTTATGGCTTCTGAATATTTAGACCATTCTAAAGGCGTTTGTTTAGTCTGTGCCCTTGTTGATGTAGTTAACAGAAAGATAAATAATAGAAAAACTAGATTTTTATAAAGAGTCATACGGCATAAAGGTAAATCTATTAAATTTACACAAGCAGTTTAATTATTATGAAATTTATCAGCATTTTTCTATTGGCCTATTTGAGCTTTAGTAGTTTTCAAGGCAAGACACAATCTTCTCAAAAAGGTTTTACAATCATCCCCCTTGGGGTTAAAGGTGGATTAGACGAATCAAACCTTTCGGCCTATTTAGTCAAAGCTAATGGGGCTGAACAATTTATTTGCTTAGACGCAGGTACTATTTATGCAGGATTACAAAAAGCTGCCAACTTAGATTATTTCACACCTTTAACAGACCCTACAGAGATCCAAAAAAAATATATTAATAGCTATTTTATTTCCCATGGCCATTTAGATCATACCGCTGGATTAGTGATTAATTCTCCAGGAGATAGTTTCAAGAAAAACATATACGTCATTCCATCTGTGGTAGATGTTTTAAAATCTAGCCAGTTCAGTTCTAAGTCTTGGTCCAATTTTGCCAACGAAGGAGATAAGCCAATCATTGGAAAATATCAATATCAATACTTAGTGCCAGAAAAAGAAATTGAAGTGGGTACTGCTGGTGTTGATGTTACTCCATTTGTTTTAAGTCATGTAAAGCCCTATGAAAGCACAGCATTTTTAGTACGCAATCAATCCGATTATATAGTGTACCTTGGAGATACGGGGCCGGATGAAGTAGAGAAATCTACTCAGTTAAAGAATCTTTGGAATCATTTAGCACCGCTTATTCAACATAATCAACTAAAAGCCATTTTCATTGAAGTCTCTTTTAGCAATAAAGTGGCAGATGGTTCTTTATACGGTCACTTAACGCCTCATTGGTTAATGAAAGAAATGGAAATCCTGCACCAATTAGCAGGAGACCATTTAAAAGACGTAGCCATTATGATTACCCATATTAAACCCTGCGAGAATTGTGAAACTATAATCAAAGAGGAGTTGCAAAAAGCAAACTCACTTGGTTTAAAATTGTATTTTCCAAAACAAGCTGAAATAATTCAACAATAAAAAAGAGTCCCCGTTGGGAGACTCTTATATGAATTTTAAATGGAGTCTCTCGAATGGGACTCCATTTTTTTATTTTACAACATAATGTACAATTGCATAAACTATGGCAGCCAACACACCACTTACAGGAATAGTTAATACCCATGCCCATAATAAGTTAGTTGTAACGCCCCATCTTACAGCACTTAATCTCTTGGTTGCACCAACTCCGATAATAGATCCTGTAATAGTATGTGTAGTAGAAACGGGGATACCCATTTGACCTGTAAAGAATAATGTAAATGCTCCTGCTGTTTCTGCAGCAACCCCTTCTAATGGTGTAACCTTCGTAATTTTTGATCCCATTGTTTTTACAATCTTCCAGCCACCACTCATGGTACCTAATCCAATAGATAAATAACAAGCCACAGGTACCCAATTAGGTAATAAACTAAAGTCCTGAATTGTACCATTTGCTATTAATGCAGCTCCAATAATTCCCATTACTTTTTGAGCATCATTACCACCATGTCCTATACTAAATGCAGCAGAACTAAACAATTGCAACTTCTTAAACATATTCGCCACTGTATATGCAGTAGGTGTTTTAAACTTCTCAACATATAAGTAGATTAACATAAATATGATAGACGAACCAATAATACCATTTACAATGATAGTATTATCCGCCTTATCTAATTCACTTGAAAATGATTTCTGAATATCAAAATTTACAATTTTTGCTTTTACCTTATCAAAGTTTTTTGCTTCTATTGGATAGATAGCGTTCATCGCTATCATAGCGGAATCCACACTAATGGTTCCAGCTAAAAATAATTTTAAAGGCTCTTTATATCCTTCTGTTTTCTCTTTTTGTACATCATAAATTGCCTTTGCTTCTTTATTTTCAGTTGCTTTAGCTTCGTATACTAAGAAATCATTAGCATTTCTAGCAGCATCTTTAATCTTACTAATTGCAGGCGTAGTTAATAATCCCTTACTGTATACAATTGAAGCAATTTTATCGTGACCTAATTTATCATAATCTTCTAATAGGGGTTGAATTTGATCTACAGTAGCTTTTGCTGTTTCTAATTTAACTTTATTAGAAGCCAATTTTGATAAAAGCGCGCTATCTCCTTTGTTCTCAGTTAATTCTGCTGTTAGGGTTTTTACTTCTTTTGAGTATTTGTCTACGCCATAAAACTTTTCTACATTCTCAGTCAACTTAGAATGTTCGAATTGATCAAACATTAAAACAGTAGCAAATGTAACTAAAGAAATAATTAATAACCTCCACCATACATTACGCATAATAGTTACCACAGTTATAAAAACTGAAATAACTATACCAATCAATGGAGCTAAGAAAATGAATAAGATAGTTTTGATGATAGTATCAGCATCCACAATTTTTGCCCAAGAATAATCAATGCCTTTTTGCATTAATCCATGAGTGATAGCTGCACCTGCAAAACCTCCAATCAAAGTGTGAGAGCTAGAAGAAGGTATACCATACCACCAGGTTAATAAATTCCAAAAAATTGCTGCTAATAATCCAGAAAAAATTACAGGCAATGTAATAAAGTCCTTATATACTGTTTTACTTATTGAATTTGCTACTGCATGGTCTTTGAAGATCCAAAATGCCACTGAGTTAAATAAAGCCGCCCATAATACAGCCTGGAAAGGCGTTAATACCTTTGTAGAAACCACGGTTGCAATAGAGTTAGCTGCATCATGGAATCCATTGATATAGTCAAATATTAGCGCAAGCGCTATAATAACAATTAATAAAGTCATTGTAGATTAAATTAAGCGTACTTGATAATGATTGTTTCAATAACATTTGAAACGTCTTCAATTTTATCAGTCGCTATTTCTAGTACTTGATAAATTTCTCTTTTCTTAATAATTACCTTAAAATCATTTTCTTGCTCAAATAATTTTTCAATACTCATGTCAAATACATCATCTGCTTGATTTTCAATGCTATTCACTTTAATCATCGCATCAGTCATTGCTTTAATATTTTTCATATTACGCAAACCTAATACAGCAGTTTTAGTTTCAAAAGTTCCTTGTAAAATTAATTCAGTTAATTTATGAATACCCGTATCGTTAGGATTAATCTTATAAAAGTTAATTTTTTTAGCAGAAGCATAAATATAATCTGCGATATCGTCTAAAGAAGTTGCTAAATAGTGAATATCTTCTCTATCAAAAGGAGTGATAAAATTTCTACCTAATTCGGTAAAAATATTATGCGTTAAGTCATCATTGATATGTTCTAGATTTTCAATCTGAGCTAATAAATTTGCTCTTTTATCTTCATCTGGTTCGTTTACCATTTCTTTTAATTTCACCCCCATTTCATAAACATGCTCTGCCACTTCTTCAAACAATTGAAAAAATACGCGATCCTTTGGTAAGAAGACTTTAAAGATTGAATTGAAATCCATACAATTAATTTTATTGGTTTTTTAATGCGTAGCAAATTTCCCCCTTTACTTACAATTAAAAGAGTCCCAATATTACCAAATTGTTAAGAAATGAACTTATTTTAAATAATTGATTTACAATGTATTGTAAAATTCAATAAGCTTTTTAAGCTGCTCTTCGCTCTTAAAATTGACCTTATTTTCACTAATAAACTGACGAATAGCGTCTTTTTGATCTGCCATCGCCTCGATAAAGAATCCAGCGTCTTTTTTGACACGTTTTATTATACCGCCTGAGACTATATAAAGATTCTCTCTAATGGCGAACTCTTTTGATTTTTCGCCAGAGAGTTCATTTACCCTTTCTTCGATATTTTTATTGATAGACTTTAAGAAGCTTAGCTTCCCAGATACCAATACTTGATAAAATTGTATACCACTTTGATTATCTATAGCAGGGAATCCCGTTTGAAATGTATATACTTTTATCTCTTGCTTATTTGTATCACTGATGGCAATTGTATTTACCATACCCTTTCCTATATATCCCTCATCACCATTAGATGCTATAAAATTAACTTCGTGTTCTACTAGGTTTAATCTAGCTTTTACATTAGTATACTTTCTTCCGTCTGTTAATATAATACTAGAATATTTAAAAGTTGGAAATAGATATGCGGACCCATTTACATCTGCATATTTATTTTCAAAAGCTCTTCCATTTACATCACTTATAAATATTTGTTGCCCCCACTTTCCAGTAGTTGAAATGCTGTTTGCCTGGGCATTAATTATTTCAGGTAAACAAATTAGTAAAATAATAATTACTTGAATATGCTTTTTCATAATGGGAAATTTGATATAAAGATAAACATCCCTAAAACAAAACAAGACCCAAAAGGGTCTTGTTTTTATATATCTAAGTGATTTAACTATTACTTAGGATTCTTTGTAGGAGCAGAACCTGGAGCAGCAGGATTGTATGCTAACTCATTATCTGGTACATCCCAATAGTCTAAGTATCCATAAACTATTTTCGCTTTAGTGCTTACAGCACCAGTGAATGATAAAACAACAGCGTTTGTACGACCTTTAGCTGGATTGATTACATCCCAACGACGAGCATCATAGAAAGATAAACCTTTGAATGCTAAAGCAATTCTTCTTTCAGCTCTTAATTCTTCATAAGCATCTGCTAGAGATAAACCAGAAGCAATAGCTGTTAAGCCAGCACCTTGGTATGTTCTAACTGCGTCGATAGATTTAACGCCATCGTCAATTTTTCCAGTCATAATAGCAGCCTCAGCTTTCATTAATTCATTCTCTTCAAAAGTGGCAGCTAATGTAATTTCATTAGCACCCGCTGCTTGATTTGAATAAGTAATAACACCAGCCAAGCCATTACCACCGTTTTTCAATGTATAACGTGTATTGAAAACATTACCACGATCTGTATTAAATAAACCAACTGAAGCCAATTTTAATACGTTGTTATCAAAACGCTTATCGCCAGTTCTGAATTCTTGAATCCAACGCTCACTAACTTTATAAGTGTTAGTTGAACCAGTTGCAGCATTTTGAGAAGTTTTATCAGCAACACTGATACCAGTTCCTAAGAAATCACCATTAGCATCTGAACGACCAGTAAAGATTTTATCAGTAGACTTTACACCATTAGCAGTTAAAGCTGCAACGGCAGACCACTGAGTTGCTGTCATGTCATCTTTCAATGTATTTACTAAAATATTACGTGCTTTCATTGTATTGATTGTGCGTGTCCATTCTGCAATAGACAATACACCACCTTTACCAATTTGAACATAGTTAGGTAAAACCTTAGAAATTATTGAATTATAAGTAGCCACATCAGTAACACCAGCTAAAGCATTCACACACTTATCGTAATTTGCATTAGACTCTGTGATGATAGCTTCTTTAGTTACATAGTTGCCATTTGTTTTTGCAGCTGCAGTTGTTTCATTTTGAATAATACCTGCATAATACATTGATCCAATTTGACCATAAGCAAAACCTTTCCACCAATATGCCCAAGCTTGCAATGCTGCTTTTTTACTAGCTGCATTAGCACCTGAGAATTGTACTTTACTAGCTAAGTCTAAAATAGTATTAGCTGAAGTAATCATATTGTATGAATATGCCCACTGATAGAAAGTAGTATTACTTCCACCTTGTGTATTTTGGTTTGCATAACGACACAATTCATATTGTGTTTTTGGATTAGATGGGTTTACTACCACAGTTCCATTATCTAACGTAACTGTGTTAGGACAACCAATTTGGTTCATGAAAGCGTTTGCTGCTTCTGCACCAATAACGTCTCCCATTAATTCTTGGAAACCCATAGCACCTGGCCAATAACGACCATATACACCATCTGAATACTTTAAATCAAAAAAGCCATTTCTATATATTCCACCTTGTGCAAATGAAATCACACCTGACTCATTTTGCGCACTCTCTGGAGTAGGAGCGTTGGTATTAGAAATATCTAAGTCTTTCTTACAAGCTGTTAAGCTTAAAGCAATACCCAATATCCCTACCAAAATTTTATTATTCTTCATATCTGATAATTTATTTAGTTAAGGTTTAAAATCCAACATTCAAACCAATTGTATATTGTTTAGTGTTAGGAATGGTATTGTGATCTAAACCACGATCGAATGCTGAGTTAGTAGAGTAGTTAACTTCAGGATCCATTCCAGAATATGGAGTGAATGTAACTAAGTTACGACCTGATAATACTAATTGTAAGCGAGTGAATGCTTTAACTTTAGCAAACTTATTTAAGTCTACTCCAACAGAAATATTTCTTAATCTAACAAAACTAGCATCTTCGTAGAAATAGTTTTTAGTACCGTTCGCAGCACCACCAGCATACATACTTCTATAAAAAGCAGTATAAGCAAAGCTTTGACCAGCAATTAACACTGGATTATCATAATCATGGTGGATACCATCACGATACATCCATTGTTTTGTTTGGTTGTACAAGTGTGCACCTGCTACCCAATCCCATTGCATATTGAATGTCAAGAAATTCTTATAATTCAAATTGTTGATAAAGCTCATGTTAAACTTAGGGTTTGGATCACCAAAGCTATACTGACCTGGTAAAGCAATTGCTTGCTTAGTTGCTTTGTTTACCACCCATTGTCTGCCAACAGAATTTACTATATCATATAAACCTTCTTGTTCTTTAGGAATCATTCTTTGTCCAGTTAATGGATTGATTTCGTCTAATGACTGCATCATATTGTAACCAAAGAACTGTCCAATTTTATATCCTTGCTTTAATGTAATACCTACGCTACCTGCAGAAGATGTTAATACAACTGGAGGTCCTTTTACATAACTAATTTCAGAAGTTTGCTTAGAGAAATTGGTAATGAAATCCCAAGTTAAATCTTTGCCAGAATATACATTCAAGTTTAAAGATGCTTGAATACCATTAGATGATAAACCGAATGAATTATCCAAAGTACCACCCACACCAGCAGAAGCAGGCGCGTCAACACTGTAAATAGCATTATCTGTTTGTCTCTTCCAGTAAGTAGCAGATACGTTTGCTGTTCTTAACCAAGAACCATTTAATAAGTTCAAACCTAAATCAGCACCATATTCTGTTTCTTTTGATAACTCCACATTCAAATTTGGATTTGGTGTAGTAATTGGAGAAACGAATACGCTGTTAGAACCTAAGTTAGTAGCGTTCAATACAGGGAAACGTTGGAACGCACCTGGTTGAATACCCGCTTCACCATAACCAGCTCTTAATTTAAATTCGTTAACGATATTATCAATCTTTAATTCTTGGAATTGTTTTAATTTATGAACAGCCAAGAATGCATCACCTCTAGGGAATGTTTGTGCAGTTGCACCAGAACCGAATGCAGAAGAATAGTCACTTCTTACACCTACTGAGAAACCAGCCCAATCAGACCATTCAAATCTTTGGTTTGCTAAAATACCATAAGTAACAAAAGGCTCTACGTAATCAGAAATTACTTTGTAAATACCTGCTTGGGAAGCGTTCCAAGGATAATATCCTGGAGCATCATATCCATAAGCAGCAAATTGCTTGTACTTACTCTTACGGTAGTCAAATGCTACTGTAGTAGAAGTTTTTAATGGTATATTGATATTAAAATCTTTTTCGAAATCAGTTCTAAAAGTACCAGTTCCAATAAAGTTTTGGAAAGTAGTTCTTTGTACAAAATTATCAATCTCACCAGTTGTGTTTCCAGCAGCATTAGGATTGTAGTTACTAGTGAATCTATTTTGTAAAGTTGCACCAGCATTCATTGACTGATCTTCGTATCTATAAGTGATATTGTTATTAGAATAGTTCAATGCGTATTTAGCATCAAATTCTAAGAACTTAGGTAACTTATAGTTTAAGTTGAAGTTTTGAATTACATCCACTTTCTCAATTAAAGAACTAGAGTATTGAGTTTGGAAGAAAGGGTTTGTATGGTTAACACCCACAGCAGCACCATAGAATGGACCATAGTTGCCATCTAAATCTTTTTGCGCAAAATTAGCAAAAGGACGAGCGTTATTGATATTAAAGAAGATACCACGACCAGTTTGATCTAAAATGGTATTCTTTGTATAAATTAATTGAGTAGTAGAAGTGAACTTCAATCCTTTTGCTAATTCAACACCAATTTTAGATGTTAAGTTAGAACGTTGATAATCTCCGTTTTTTACAAAGTTTGAATTTTGCTTATTAGTTGAAGCAGAAAATAAATAATCCATTTTTTGACCAGCACCAGAGATTGTCAAAGATGTATTAGTTGCATAACCTGGTTGTAAGAACATTTTGTAATGATCGTAGTATTTCAAGTTTGCATCATATGGTTTATTTTGGATACTAGTAACACCTAAAGAGTTGTACTGAACGTCACCATTATATACTAAAGTAGCTGGATCTAATTTCATAATAGCATTAGAACCAGTTAATACGTTATTTGCAGCATCAGTTACAAAGGCATGATATTTAGCTTTTGCTAAACCACCAATATTCATTAATTCATTGTATGTAGAGCTTGTGCTTAATTCAATGATAGCTTTACCTTGTCTACCTTTTTTAGTAAATAATTGGATTACACCATTCGCACCTTGCGCACCATATAAAGATGCAGCAGCAGCACCTTGTACAACCTCTACTCTTTCAATAATGTTAACGTCGATAGATTGTAAGCTAGTTGCACGAGCTTCAATACCATCAATCAAGATCATTGGACCTGTACCACCTTGAACTGTATTAATACCACGTAACAAAATTTGTAAAGGACGACCCGGAGTACCGTTGGTACTTGCGATTTGAGCACCAGCAACCTGACCAACTAATTGTTGACCAACATCACCAGTAGATACTTTCACTTGATTAGACAAGTTTACAGATTCAACTGCCACACCTAATTTCTTCTTAGAAGTTGCAGCGCCCACACCTGTTACAACTACTTCTTGTAAAGCTTTCACATCAGAAGTTAATTTAACTGTTACATTAGCACTTGCCGCTACTTCTGCATTATCATAACCTAAAGCAGAAACAACTAATGTTGCTCCTTTCTTTACTGAAATGCTAAAAGTACCATCAGCACCTGCACTTACACCCTTCTTAGAGCCTTTGTCAAGTACACTTGCTCCGGCAACAGGGGCGTTTTTCTCATCGATAACCTTTCCGGTTACTGTAACTGTTTGTGAAAAGCCGACCATTATGGTCATCAAAAAAGCACAAACACTCACAAGGATTTTTTTACTCATGTTTTGTTGTTTTGTAATTATATTTTTTACTTGTAAACTAAAAAACTTGTAATCTGATACTATATAGTAGCATTTATTACAAGCTTTCGAGATGTCAAATATATTCGAAAATTGGCTATTTGGGCTTAGAATACAGTAATTTTTTTAGTATTTCTTTAACATTTCCCTCTTTCGATACATAATTATATACTAACATGTATAAATATCAAATATATGATTGTACTTAAATAATTGATTGTCAATATTTTATAATAATAAAGAGTAAAAAATCATCTAATTTTTCAACAGAAAAAACCTAAATTGCTAGTTCAAATATGCTAAATGAGTTCTATGTTGCCCTATTTACTAAAAATTGACCTTGGAATCTTCCAAACTGGCTATTTAAACATTGCCCTAAGGGCTTTGGCAGTGTATTGTTTCATGATTTTAGCTATCAGGATCTTTGGCAAAAAGGAATTGGCTCAGCTATCTGTGATAGATTTAGTATTTATCTTATTGATTAGCAATGCAGTACAAAATGCCATGGTGGGCCCTGACAATAGTTTGGAAGGAGGATTGGTGGCAGCCATATCCCTTTTTGCAGCCAATTATACCCTTAAAAGGTTGCTTTATAAAAATAAGGGCATCAATAAATTGATACAGGGGGAAGCCATGGTTTTAATTTATAAGGGAATACCCAATGTGGAGAATTGTAAAAAGTCTGAAATTAGTATGGAAGAATTAGAAGCTGCAGTAAGAGAACATGGGTCTAGAGATGTTCAACATGTAGACTTAGCCATGTTAGAAGTTGATGGAAATATTAGTGTGATTAGTGAAGACTTTATAAAAAGATCCATGGTGTCTCATCCAAGAAAACATAAATTAAAAGGAAGATTAAATCAAAACTGATATTAAATAATCTACATTGTAGATGCTTAACATTTAAACATTCTCGATATGAAAAAAAATTTATTTCTAGTAATTGCTTTGATAAGCATTTTTAGTAGCAATGTATTGGCGCAATCTCATGATGCAGATACTGCATACCCTACAAAAATTTTAGGTAGATGGGATATAGTGATTCAAAAAGATGGTAAGGAATTACCTTCTTGGTTGGAAGTAAGACATTCAGGAAGAGAGACATTGGTAGGAAGATTTGTTTATGAGTTTGGTAGTGCGAGACCAGTGGCACATGTTAAATATGCAGACGGAAAATTTAGTTTTTCTATACCTCCACAATATGAGCCAGGACTACGTTATCAAGATTTTGAATGTAGTTTGAATGGTGATGATCAATTAACTGGCACCATGGTGTATACAGACGGTAAGAAGTATAATTGGACTGCTGTTAGAGCACCAAAATTAAAAAGAACAAGTTCTCCTATTTGGGGGCCAGCAATTAAATTAATTAATGGAAATGATATTACTGGTTGGCATACTAGTGGTACAAATCAATGGGTTGTAGAAAATGGAATTTTAAGAAGTCCAAAATCTGGATCTAATATTATTACCGATCAAAAATATAACGACTTTAAATTGCATATTGAATTTAAATATCCAAAAGGTAGTAATAGTGGTGTTTATTTAAGAGGTAGATACGAAGTACAAATTGAAGACAATAAAGGCAAAGAACCTTTGAGTACATATTTAGGTGGATTGTATGGTTTCTTACCTCCTTCAGAAATGGTAGCAAAAGATGCTGGTGAATGGCAGAGTTATGATATCACTTTAATAGGCAGAATGGTGACTATTGTTTGTAACGGAGTGACGGTTGTTTCTAATCAGGAAATTCCAGGCATTACTGGTGGGGCATTAGATAGCAAGGAAGGAGAAGCTGGTCCTATTTATTTACAAGGAGACCATGGCCCAATTGAATTTAGGAATATCATTATTACACCTGCGAAATAAATTAATTATAACATACTATACAAACCCTCCAAAATGGAGGGTTTTTTCATACTTTAGATTTATGAAAAAGACAATCTATACCTTGCTTTTTATTGCTTTGGCAATAAGCGCTTCATCACAAAACTCCAATTCACTAAATAAGTCAAGAATTATATTACCCAATGGATGGGGACTTAGCCCGGTTGGAAAAAGTTTACCATTGGGCGATCTACCTCTAAATATAGCAGTATCTCCTAGTAGAAAATTATTAGCTGTTACCAATAATGGTCAAAGTATTCAAAGTATTCAATTGATTGATGCAGTGAACCATACTATTCTAGATAGCTTAGATATTGACAAGTCTTGGTTGGGTTTGGCATTTAGCAAAGATGAAAAAACTTTATATGCATCTGGAGGTAACGACAATTGGATTCTTGAATATGCTATTCAAAAAAATAAATTAATGCTAAAAGATTCAATCAAGCTTGGAGATAAGTGGCCAAATAAAATATCTCCTGCTGGATTATGTATTAATTATTCTACCAATACATTATTTGTAGTAACTAAGGATAATAATAGTTTATATACAATTAATCTTTCCACGAAAAAAGTGGTTGATCAAATTAAATTACCTGCTGAAGCATATACTTGTTTGTTGTCTTCTAATAAAAAGCAGTTGTACATATCTATTTGGGGAGATGAGTCTGTCTTAGTATATGATTTAGCAACAAAAAAAATTACCCGTACTTATAAAGTAGGAAGTCACCCGAATGATATGGTTTTAAATAAAAGAGGTGATGTTTTGTATGTTGCAAATGCGAATGACAATAGCGTTAGTGTAATTGATTTATTAAAGAATAAAATTACAGAAACATTAAATGCCGCATTATATCCAGATGCACCAAGTGGATCTACTTCCAATGCTTTAGCCTTAAGTGATGACGATAAGATATTATATATTGCTAATGCAGATAATAATTGTCTAGCTGTATTTGATGTGTCTAAAAAAGAAAATAGTCTTGCAAAAGGTTTTATCCCAGTTGGTTGGTATCCAACTGCAGTTAAAGTAATTGGTAATAATATTTTTGTAGCCAATGGAAAAGGGTTTACCTCTCATGCTAATCCTTATGGACCTGATCCTTATAAAAAAAGAGGTCAGTTAGGATTTCAACAAGGACTTCTTAAGAGTCCAAAGTCTGTTCAGTATATTGGCGGTTTAATGAAAGGCACTTTGAGTATTATTAAAAAACCAACAGATGCTCAATTATCTATTTTCTCAAAAGCGGTTTATGAGAACACCCCTTATACAAAAGAGAAAGAAACGCTTTCTGGAGCAGAAATGGGCAATCCAATACCGCAAAAATTAGGAGACAAATCCCCTATAAAATATGTATTCTATATAGTGAAAGAAAACAGAACCTACGATCAAGTTTTAGGGGATGTTAAAGAAGGCAATGGAGATCCTGCACTTTGTTTATTCGGTGAGAATATTACACCCAACCAACATGCTTTGGCAAAAGATTTTGTTTTATTAGATAATTTTTATGTGAATGGAGAAGTTAGTGCAGATGGGCACAATTGGACATTAGGGGGTTACGCAAATGATTATTTAGAAAAAAACTGGGTAACAAGTTATGGCGGAAGAGGTGGAACTTACGACGCGGAAGGGACAAGAAAAATTGCCAATGGTAAAAAAGGATTTATATGGGATTACGCTAAGAAAGCTGGTGTAAGTTATAGAACCTACGGAGAGTTTGCTGATGATTATAAAGCGAATATACCTGTCTTAGAAAATCATTTTTGTACTTATTTTACAAGTTGGGATCAATCCGTGAGAGATACTACAAGGGTTGGACAATGGAAAAAAGATTTTGATTCTTTATATGCAGCTAATGCATTACCTCAATTAAATACTTTGAGACTCATCAACGATCACACTGAGGGATTAAAATTAGGAGTGCCTTCACCCAATGCACATGTTGCAGACAATGATTTGGCGGTAGGTATGTTTGTGGAATACTTAAGTAAACATCCAATATGGAATCAAACGGCAATATTCATTGTTGAAGATGATGCACAAGATGGACCAGATCATATTGATGCACATAGAACAACTGCATATGTTGCAGGAGGATTGGTAAAAAGAAATTTTATTGACCATACAATGTATTCTACCACATCGATGCTAAAAACCATCGAACTAATTTTAGGAATTCAGCCAATGAGTCAATATGATGCAGCTGCTACTCCGATGTGGAGATGTTTTCAGTCAACTCCAAATAATTTTGTATTTAATGCAAAACCTGCGCAGTATGATATTACCGAAAAAAATACAGTAAAGAGCGCATGGCAACAAAAAAGCGAGACATTCAATTTTGCTAAAGAAGATGCTGTATCAGACAGAGTGTTTACAGAAGTAATTTGGAAAGCAGTAAGAGGATTGGACGCAACAGTCCCTGCACCAAAGAGAGCAGCATTCTTAAAAATCACAAAAGAAAAAGAGGATGAAGATTAAATTAAAAGAGTCCCTTTAGGAGACTCTCTGAAGGGACTCTTTTAATTTTTTATTACCAGAATCTAATATACATAGCCAACACAAATCCTAATACAATAACAATCATTGCAATACTTGCTTTAGAAAATTGATATTTAGTATTGTCTTCTATTAAATCGTTAGAGTGTGTTTGTCCTTTTACATCAATTAAGCTAATTACAATAATTAACAAGGTTGTAAAGAAAAATACCCAGCCCATTTGAATTAAATAAGGAATTTCAAAACTTCCAGAAGCTGTTGGATAAGCTGTATATAAAATAGTCTCGTGTCCTAACATATTTGGCAAGAACTTGTCAAACAAAACAGATAAGATTACACCTACAATAATTCCAGAAATAGCGGCTCTTGAAGTAGTTTTCTTCCAGAAGAATCCTAATAAGAAAACAGGGAAGATTGCTGGAGAGATATAGCCAGTATATTTTTGGATAAATTCAAAGCCACCTTTTCCACCAATCCCTAAAGTATCATTCCAGTTAATAATAATAGCAATGATTAATGAAACAATAATCATGATACGACCTGTAGAAACCGTTTTAGTATCACTTGCATCTCTATTAATATATTTTTTATAAATATCTAAAGAGTATATAGTGGAAATACTATTGGCTTTACCTGCTAAAGAAGCTACTATAGCAGCAGTTAATGCAGCCATTGATAAACCCTTTAAACCAGTTGGTAAAAAGCTTACAACAGATGAATAGGCGTTGTCTTGATTCAATACACCAGCAGACATCATTTGATCTTGTAATGCTCCGTTTTGATATAATACATAAGCCGCAATTCCTGGAACAACCACTAATAATGGCATCATTAGTTTCAAGAAAGCTGCAAATAAAATACCTGTTCTTGCAGTTTTTAAATCTGCACCTAGTGCTCTTTGTGTAATATATTGGTTACATCCCCAATAATTTAAGTTTGCCACCCACATACCTGCCAACATCATTGCAATACCTGGTAAACTTGAGTAATCTTCAATTTGTTTTTGAGTAGAGCTTGCGGTAGGTTTATCAAAGATCATATTAAAATGATCTGGAGCTGCTTTTACCAAATGTTGTAAACCAGCCAATGCATTATGTCCATAACCAAATTTTTCGGCAACAACTGTTAAAGCAATATAAGAAGTGATTAATCCACCAATAGTTAATACTAAAACTTGAATCACATCTGTGTAGCCAATTACTTTCATACCCCCAAGGGTAATAAATAATGCAAAAACTGCTAAGCCAATCATAATTAAATGAAAGTTGGCGCCACCAGTTAAATTATTAATTGCAATTGCCCCCAGATATAAAATGGAAGTAAGGTTTACAAATATGTATAAGAATAACCAAAAGATAGCCATGATCATTGCCACGGTTTCATTATACCTTGTTTTCAAAAACTGAGGCATGGTATATATCCTATTTTTTAAATAAACAGGCATAAAAAATACTGCTACCACTACCAAAGAAATTGCCGCCAACCATTCATAGGCCGAGATGGCTAAACCTAGTCTAAAACCATTTCCACTCATACCAATAAATTGCTCTGCAGATATATTGGAAGCAATCAAAGATGCTCCAATGGCCCACCATGTAAGTTGACCTTCTGCTAAAAAGAAATCCTGTGTATTGGCATTCACTGTTTGCTTTCTTTTATATATCCAAAAGCCATAACTGGAAATCAATACAAAATACAAGACAAATACTAAGTAATCATAGGTTTGTAATCCTTGAGACATAATGGTTAAGTTTGGTTCTTAAAAATAAGGCTTATAATGGAATTTAAGCATAATTAGATTGAAAAAGCTGATGAAGATTATCTTAGGTTCTAAAACCTTATTTGTAATTTTATACTACAAACAGAAAATATGAATCCTCATTTTAATAGTTTCAAAAATATCATCACCAATCCAATTAAATTTAAATTCTTTTTATTGACCAAATTACCTGCAGCATTTTTTGCAGGACTTTCCATTAAAGAGTTTAGTACAGACAAATCGGTGATTCGTGTTAAACATAGCTGGTGGACCCAAAATCCATTTAGATCTATGTATTTCGCTGTTGAAGCAATGGCAGCAGAAATGGCTAGTGGCATGTTAGTATTTGGACAAGTGTATAAAAGAAATCCATCGATAAGTATGTTGGTGGTTAAAATGGAAGTAGATTTTGTAAAAAAGGCAATAGGCATAATATTGTTTACTTGTGAGGAAGGACAAAAAATACAAACACAAATAAATCAATCCATTGAAGATGGAGAAGCTAAAACTTTCATTTGCACCTCAACGGGGAAAAATGAATTAGGTGAGACAGTGGCTGTATTTAATATTACTTGGAGTGTCAAGGCAAAAAAATAAAAATGAAAACAAGTTCTTATATCCTTGATAAACCGACTCTACATTATCAAGAAAGTGCAGATAAGTTAATTCAACAAACCATTCAGTTGGGCTTGGGTAAATTAGCTAATACTGGTGCGCTTTGCGTTAATACAGGAAAGTTTACAGGTAGAAGTCCGGAGAATAAGTATTTTGTAAAAGATGATATTACTGCAAATATCATTGACTGGGGCGGATTCAATCATCCAATCGAACAAGCTATTTTTATTCAATTAAGAGAAAAAATTAAAGCTCATTTAAATCAGCAAAAAGAAATTTGGATAAAAGATGTTTTTGCATGTGCAGATCCACGGTATCAAATTGCATTAAGGATATATACAGAATTGCCTTGGGCGGCTCTATTTGTAAAAAATATGTTTATTGAAGTTGCTGAAAGTAAATTAAATGACTTCTCTCCAGAATGGACCATCCTTCATTCACCCAGCTTTTTAGCAGATCCAATTATTGATAAAACCAATGCAAGTAATTTTGCAATTATATGTTTTAAACAAAAAGAAATAATTATTGGCGGATCTGGATATACTGGTGAAATAAAAAAAGGCGTATTCTCTGTGCTCAATTATTTATTACCGCATAATCAAAAAGTACTTAGCATGCATTGCAGTGCAAATTTGGGTAAAGAGGGTGATACTGCTTTATTTTTTGGGTTAAGCGGAACTGGTAAAACTACTTTAAGTGCAGACCCTAATAGAAAATTAATTGGTGACGACGAACATGGTTGGTCAGAAAATAATGTATTTAATTTTGAAGGGGGATGTTATGCTAAGACAATCAAGCTTAACAAAGAAAACGAACCTGATATTTTCGGTGCCATAAAAAAGGGAGCATTATTAGAGAATATTCAATTCTACCCCAATAGTAATCAAGTGAATTATGAAGATGCAAGTATAACTGAAAACACCAGAGTAAGTTATCCTATAAATCATATACACAATATTGCTATTCCAAGTATGGGGGTTGCACCTAAGAATATATTCTTTTTAACCTGTGATGCCTATGGTGTTTTGCCTCCCATTAGCAAGCTTAATAGCGAGCAAGCGATGTATCAATTTATTAGTGGTTATACTGCGAAAATTGCTGGCACAGAAGAAGGGATCAAAACGCCCAAAGCTACTTTTAGTGCTTGCTTTGGCGCTCCTTTTTTACCACTTCATCCAAATGTATATGCCACATTATTAGGTAATAAAATGCAGACACAAAATTGCTCTGTTTGGTTAATTAATACAGGTTGGACTGGTGGACCTTATGGTATAGGGAACAGAATGTCTTTAAAAGATACCAGAAGAATGATTCAAGCTGCATTAGATGGCAGCTTAGATAATGCAAGTTTTGAAAAATTTGATGTTTTTAATTTTCAAGTGCCAATTGATATTAAAGGGGTTGATAGTAAAATATTACAACCCAAAAACACTTGGAAAGACCCATTGTTGTATGACAAAGCATTGAATGAATTAGCCAAACTATTCATTCAAAATTTTAAGCAATTCGAAATGGGAGTTACCAAAAATATCCAACTTGCTGGGCCAGTTTTGAAATAGATTTTTCTATTATCTCTATTTAGGCTTTAATAATTTTTTGAATATTATTTATTTCGCTCTCAGTAATAAAGTATTCAAAAAATCTTTTATCATCTATTTTTCTAACACTACTTATTAGTAAAATATTACCCTGGGTGATAAACTGGTATTTATCATTGATAGAATTAATTACATCACTTCTCACTTTTTTCTGTAACCCAATATTTTTATCTTTAATTCCTAATACGTGATTCATTTGATGAATCTCCACTTTATTTCCTTTCCTATTTTCTTCCAATAAAAGTTCAATCAATATAAGCTCGACCCCTGCAAATGCTTGTTGAATAGAATCTGTCTTAAGCATTTTTAATTGAGCGTTTTGTAATCTAGATTTGATTTTTCTTTTTAGTATAAAATAAATAAATATAGATAGAGCTATCAATATTATTAGAGTAAACACCAGATAATAGGTTGTATAGTCAATTGTCCAAATAGAGAAGTCTAATTCTACAAAATCATTTAAATCAAATTTCCAGATTTTGAATTTATTTAAATTCGAATTATAAGAATAAATTACCCCTTGATAATAAAAAATAGGTTCACTATTGGCATTTCTTAGTAGATATTGATTAAAATCAGTTTGCCTAGATTTATATATTTTATTATTTAAATAATCTAAAAAGTAGGCTTCATCATTTATTAAAAATATATTTCCCGATTCTGTTTTTAAGCACAGATAATTATTTTGTTGATGAATTAAATTTTCAAATTTATCACTCGCTCTTCCAAGCTGCTTCCATTCAGCTGTTCCAATATCAAGTACATAGGATTTATAATCTAGAAAACCATTTTTATAAATTGGATCCTTTAAAAATCTTTTCTCGATTTTTTGAAATGGGACATACATTTTGCCTGTTGTTGGTGAATACCACTCAAAAGCACCAGGTATGATTTCTAGATTGGTTGGCACAATATCCCATTCTTGATCAATATCATTATACTTTCTTATATGTCCTGTTTTCTGCCAAAATCCATATCCTCCATAATTGTATAAATTACCCTTATAGACAAAATTGTAACAATCTATATTATAGTTTAAATTATATGTTTTATCCACTTTAGTGAATCTAACCATGCTATCCAGTGGTTCGCTCATTTTATAGATAAAACCAGTTTGGGACAATAAAATGTATAGTTGGTCACCATTTTTTATGATCTCTTCTGCATTACTCATTAAAGAACAATTATTCAAAGGCAGAATTCTATGTGAACTAGATAATTTTATAGTCCCATTATAATCTTTAAACTCATTTATCTTTCTTAATAATGGCGAATATGGTACATTAAATACTGTATCACATGGTATATATTGACCGAAAACACTTAATTCTACTATTAAAATATTAATTAGTATAATTATTCCCTTTTTCATATAAAGTATTAATTTTCAATTATTTAGATAGGAAAGTAACCAATATATTATGATTAATTCTAACTCAAATATAAGAAATAACCTATAAAGGTGCCTAATTGGTAACAGTTTACCTATTCTTTTTTCTAATAGTCTATAATATTGCCTCAGCTTTTGGGGGAAAGCTACGGATTATTAAGAGGGTCAAGTTAGCTTGTCCCTCTTTTTTTTATGCCCCACTGGGTTACTTTTTTCATCTTTTAGTATAAAGTGTATAATTAACACATTAAACTATGATAGAGAAGAAATATTTTAAGACCAAAGACTATTGTAAGGTTAAGTTCAACGTAGAAGTAGAAGCAAAAAAAGTGGAGATCTTGGGCCTAAACGGCGAGTGGAAAAAGGGTCTTTCTATGACCAAAAAGAAAGATGGTAGCTTTAGTATTGACGTAAATCTTCCTAAAGATTCACAACATGAGTTTAAATATTTAGTTGACAAGAAGAACTGGATCACGGATCCGGCTTCTGAAGCTACCCAAAATGTATTCGGAACAACGAATAGTGTTTTAAGTATATAATAAGAAAGATGACTGAAGCCCCTCGATAACTCGGGGGGCTTTTTGTTTACATTTGTGCAATGAAATTTCGCTTTGCACTCTTTCTTTGCTGTATTTTTTCTTGCACATATCTTATGGGTCAGCAAAAGGATACTAGTGCACAAACACTTAACCCAGTAATTGTATCTGGAAATAAGCTGCAACAAAAAAGAACAGAAGCACCTATTGCTATTTCAATTATCTCCCCAAAGACAATCGAACAAACACAAGCACCTAGAATTGAATACTTATTAAATAAAGTAAGTGGTGTGTATATGCCAAGCATCGGTGGCGAACAGCATATGATGAGTATAAGACAACCTATTTCTCTTAAGGGGCTGTATTTATACCTAGAGGATGGATTGCCGATTAGAACTAGTGGTTTATTTAGTAGCAATGCCTTAATTGAAATTAATACTAGTAATATTCATTCGATTGAAATAATCAAAGGACCGGCATCTGCATTGTATGGTGCAGAAGCCATTGGAGGTACCATAAATATCTTATCTGAAAAACCCAGCAAATTTAATGGCTACATAAATAGTTTTATTAACTCTACGGGGCTTAAAAAAATTGAATTAAAATATACCGCACCAACAAAAAAAGGAGGCTGGAATATAAATGCTAATTGGACAGATCAGAAGAACGGTTTATTAGCATACTCAGATTTCAATAAAAAAGGTATTAGTATAAGAAAAGATTTTATTATAAATCAAAAACTAAATGGATATCAAACCTTACAATACATCAATTACTATACACAAATGACTGGCTCGGTAGATAGCATTCATTTTGTTAATAAGGATTTTTCTAGTATGCAAAGTTTCACTTTTAGAAAAATCAATCTTCTTAGATGGAGACAAAATCTGGAATACATTGTTAATAAGCAATCCAAAATAGTCGCAAACATTATGTACCGTGGTAATACCATGGACCAGAATCCAACTTACTCAATTGCTTCTACCAATATTGCAACTAAATTTAAAGGACAAATTAATAGCAATCATTTTGATGCTTTGGTGGTAGATCTTCAAGATCAATATAACATAAACGCAATTAATGGAAAGATGATCATCGGTGCTTATGCAGATTTAACCAAGCAAAATTTACAAGCCTCTTTTATAGATATTACTAAAGACCTTAATTTAAATAAGTACACTAGTTATAGTCTAAGAAATCCAGACTCCATTATTACCAACTACAAAACAGCAATTTACAATAAAGCTATATACTTAAATTTCTTAGGAAGTTTGGGAAAGGGTTTTAATTATAATGCCTCTTTGCGTTACGATCATTTTGAATATCAATATAAGAACGCCTTGGGTTTTGGGACTCCTTCTTCTAATAACGTCTTCACTAATATTAGTCCTAAACTAGGATTCACCTATAACAAAAAGAATATGGGTGCATATATAAATTATAGTCAGGGTTTTGTACCGCCACAAATTACCGAGATATACAATGCTATAAGAGTCCCTTATTTATTACCACAATCATTCGTCAATTACGAACTGGGTGGTTGGATCTTATTGAATAAATTACAAACTGAAATAAGTATTTACCAATTAAATGGAACTAATGAGATTGTTTCAGTTAGACAGGCAGACGGGGTTAATTTGAATCAAAATACTGGGGCAACCAAGCATTTGGGTATTGAATATAAAATTGTTTATCCAATTAGTTCTTTAATTGAATTGTCTTTCAATGCAACAAATGCAATGCACCAATACCAGAAAACTATATTAAAAGGTGTTGATATCAGTGGAAAGCAAATGAATGCTGCTCCAAATTTTTGGGCAAATAGCCAGGTTCATTTTAATTGGAATAAACATTTAAATAGCTCTATAGAATGGCAGCATCAATCTAGTTATTATATGGATGAGACCAACCAAACAAGATATCCAGGCTTTGATTTAATCCACTTCAGAACCAACTATACCATTAAGAGGCATACATTTTGGCTACATGTATTAAATGCTGGCAACACCTATTATTCTACAATGGCCACAAAGAACTTTAGTATAAAAGGAAATGCTGCGTACTCCTATTATATAGGGGAGCCACGCAGCATTGTCCTTGGTTGGAAATATATTTTATTCTAGTTTCCTCTATTAATTCTTATACCTCCCATTCCACCACCTCTTTGCATATCTTCCATTATCTTTTTCATAGCATCTTGAAATTGTGCTCTATTCATTTTATCTCCTTTGGTTGGTTGCACTAATTCTTTCTTAGGGAATTTAGTAGCCACTTCTGTTGCAGAAATAACATTAGCACCATTATCTGTATTCACTTCCATAATTGCACCTGGCAATCCAGCGTAATTATCTGGACCAACTGAAACTGGGATATCTTCTGTATACCATACTACTAATTCAACCTCTTTTGGTTTTGGAGCAACTGTATCTTCTGCAGCTCTAGGGCCATTTCCAAAACGCATACGCACCTGTTGAGGAGCAGCAACCATTGTAGTTGCTTTCTTACATAAATGGTTAGCGATGGTCTTAGTTTCATCTGATATTTTCCACTTATTAGCTTTCATTGAATCTACCACTAAGAATGTTTTTTCAAACATGGCTCTTGATTCATATTGTATCTGAGAAGCAATATCAGTATAAGTAGAAGTTTCTGGCATTCTGAAATTAAATCTCATACCACCTCTGTCACCACCATTATTCGCAAAAGGATCAGGCGCTTCGTCATCCACTACTGTTCTAAACAAACTTGATTGTTCAGTAAATAATAATTCAAATTTATCTGTTCTAAATTCTGGTATTCTTGCTCTCATTTCTGGATCGGTAATAAAACGATGCATATTTACTTTACGCTCGTAAGTGATTTTACCTTCTTTCATTTGAGCCATTGCTGCAATAGATACACTAGTGACAAGCAATAAAGAAAAAACTATTTTTTTCATTGTTGATGATTTATAATAATTAAAGATACGTTTTTGATTAATTCATTCTCATAGTCATCATTCTTGGTCCACCACCACCAAGGCCAGATTTCTGTAAGCTATAAGTAAATCCAATTAAGAAATATTGATTAATTACATTATACGATTGGTCCACAATTTGGTTTTGTGATACATTTCTTGATACACCTACGTTTCTATTGAGTAAGTCAAAGGCGCTTAATTTTAATTCAGCTCTTTTGTTTTTCATAAAGAACTTAGATAAGCTAGCATTCCATATAGGAACTGCAGTATTAAAACCAGCAGCTCTTCCTTCATTGATGGTATAATTCAATGATTGGTTTAATACAAAACCACCAGGTAAATAATTTGTTAGATCTGTACTATAAATTCTCGAAACATAATTAGTATTCAAGGCTGCATTCACTGCGTTCTTGGTGATATTATAATTATGTCTAGCAGAAATATTTAAATCCATTTTCTCATCTAAAGAGAAAGTGTAATTAACACTTGGACCTACAGATTTAATAATTGTTGTATTCAAAATTCCATTGGCATAATTGACATTATTATTATACCCTCCATTGAATCCAAAATTGAATCTTGAATATAATTTCTTAACACCAAATCCATAGTTTACACTACCATTAATTCTATATATACCATTTACGTTCACTGGCTTTGATAAGGTTTGTCTTGTAGGTAAAATACTATCATAATTCACAATAGAATTATTGGCAATTTGCGCATTTAATAAGGCAAAGAAGTTTCTTTGCGCCAATATCTTGGTAGAGAAGAATCTTAGATTAATGTTATGATTATAGGTTCTTTTCAAATTAGGATTACCAATAGTTTGGTTATTAATATTGGATTGATCTAATACCGGCTGCAATTGTGTAAGTGAAGGCTGATTGGTAGAAGTTCGGTAATTGAAATTCAAGTTCTTGGTTTGGGAGAAATTATACTGAAACATTGCAGATGGTAAGATATCTTTAAATTCTTGATTGATCTTTATATTAGTGCTTGTATTCAATCCATTTAACATAGCATTTTGCAAAGAGAATCCTGTAGAGAAATTATATTTCTTTTGATTTAATCGATAGTTCATACCCCCTCCAGCATATGTATATTCACTATTAAACTCGTTGGTTAACCTATTGTTTAATAAATCATATTGATTGTTACCAGCATTTTTATCAAATACTTTTCTACTAGTAGAGCTATTGTTTTTATTGAGATACGCATTAAATTCTAGTAATGATTTCTTTGAAATAGGCTCTGTGTAAACTACATTAGCAGAATAGGATTGCGTTAAACTTTTGCGTTTGTTTTGCTGATCTAAAATGGAATCTTTAGTTAAAATACCAAAATTATAAAATAACTGATCTGTAAATTGACTTCCATTAGACAAAGACTCATTATACCCTTGCGTAATGGTAGAAGAAATGGTTCTACCTTTTTTTGCAAATTTCTTTCTTAATAATAAAGTATTTGAAATATTAGTTGCATCAGTAACACTTGAAGCCTTAGTAGCTGTTCCATTGGTTGGTGTACCGTCTGGCAAGAAAGTACTTGTAGTAGACTCACTATTTGAAGTATTATGTTGCACAGATACACTTGGTGTATATTTAAAAGAAAAACTTTCAGAAACCTTGTTGTCTATTGTAGCATTAAATCTTTGTTGTTGATTTCTAGAATCAGAAACAGAATTACTAGTTCTATTAAAGTTATTCCCTGGAATTAAATTTTGAGTAAATGAATTACTGGTATTATATCTAGAAACATCACTTCCATTCGCATTAGCATTAAAATCCATTTTTTTCTCATTCAATAAATTTGAATAGTTGGCTCCTAATGAAAAAGTTTCTGCAACGCCTCTAGAGTTAGCATCTGTTCCACCATCCCCTCCAGAAAAATTGATGGTTACTCCTCCGCCGCCTCTTCCTCCGCCACCGCCAGAAAAATTTCCGATATCTCCCATCGAGAAATTTTGTTTGTTCACGTTATTTGCAGTGGCAATTACAGAATACTGTTCATCATTATTAATTCTATTCACATTTCCCTGACCATCGAATCTACCTGGTGTTCCAAATCCAGAACCCACTTTACCAAAAGTGGATTGCTTACGATCTTTCTTGGTTTTAATATTTATAGCCGTCTCTTCGTTACCATCATCAATGCCAGTAAACATAGCTTGATCAGACTTTCTATCATATATCTGAATCTTATCTACCGCATCTGCAGCCAAATTTCTTGTGGCCATTTTAGGATCTCCAGTAAAGAACTCTTTACCATTAACGTATACCTTACTTACTGATTTACCATTTACAGTTATTCCACCAGATTTATCTACTTCAATTCCTGGCATTTTCTTCAACATATCTTCTACTACAGCATTGGGTTGTGTTTTAAAATTCTCCGAGTTAAACTCTATAGAATCACCATTAATCACCACTGGTGGTCTTCTTGCAGTTACTGTAACAGAAGACATGGTTGCCGTATTTTGAAGATAGATATTGCCTAAAGACAATACAGGTGTAGTACCCGCTTTAACCGCTAGCCAAGTATATTGATACCCCACATAAGAAATAGAGATTAAGAACTTACCAGCTGGCACATTCTTAATTTGAAAAAAACCAGACTCATTTGCCCTTGTAAAACTTATTAAAGAAGAGTCTTTAGCGTTAGCCAAAGAGATAGTTGCATAATTTAAAGGCTTCTTGATAGTACTATCCATGATAGTCCCTTCTATAGTTACATTTTGTGCTTTAGTATTATAACTAGTTGATAATAATGCGATTATGATAAATCCAAGAGATAGTAGAGTTCTTTTCATGCCTTTTAATACGATTTATTTCGTAAATGTAAAATTATATTATAAAATAACCAAAAATTTGCCAATTGGCCCTTACATTTTGGATGAACGGCATAATATTAGACCTTATTGTTCTGGTAGGGTTTAATGATTATTTAGTAAGTTTAAATACTAAAACGATTGTTATGCAAAATTCAAGAAGAAAATTCCTTCAAAATGTTGGTATTGCTATTGCTGGTGTAAGCTTGCAACCCAAGGTATTATGGTCTAAAGAAAATATAATTGCTAAGAAACAAATGCTGATTGGTATACAATTATACTCTGTAAGAGAAGATATGTATAAAAATCCGTTGGGCACTTTAACCGCTTTAGCCAATATGGGTTATAAAAATGTAGAACATGCTAATTATGTAAATGGCAAATTCTATGGTTATCCTGCACAGGAATTTAAAAAAGTATTAGATGGTTTGGGCTTGCATATGCCAAGTGGACATACAGTAATGAATCCAACACATTGGGATGCCAATAAAAAAGATTTCACAGATGTTTGGAAAAAAACTGTTGCAGATGCAGCCACTATGGGTCAAACTTATGTAATTAGTCCTTGGATGGATGAAAAAGCAAGAAGCTCTTACGATGGTTTAATGAAACAATTAGAACAGTTTAATAAATGTGGTGAATTATGTAAAACACATGGTATGAAGTTTGGTTATCATAATCACAATTTTGAATTCACTGAAAAAGTAAATGGTGAAATTATTTACGATTTAATCTTAACGCATACAGATCCAGATAAAGTAATGCAACAATTAGATTTTGGTAATATGTATGGTGCTGGGGCAAGAGGAGCAGATTGGATTAAGAAATATCCAGGTCGCTTTGCATCATTACATGTTAAAGATGAAATTAAAGCAGAGAAAGGTGAAATGAATGATGGATATGAAAGCACTACATTAGGAGATGGAGTTGTTGATCCAAAAGCAGTTAGCTTGTTAGCAAAAGAAATTGGTGGATCTCATCACTTCATTATCGAACAAGAGTCTTATCAAAAATTAACTCCACTAGAAGCTGCAAAGATTGATTTAGAAAGAATGAAAACTTGGAATATTTAATATGAACAAAAAAATATCTATTTCCGTATTAACAGCATTTATATTTATAAATGCTGTTTTTGCTCAAGCACCTTCTGCTAATGAAAAAGCAAGATGGGATAAGCATGTAAAGCAAACTAAAATAATTAGAGACGAATGGGGAATTCCGCATATTTATGGAAAAACCAATGCAGATGCTGTTTTTGGATTAATGTATGCGCAATGTGAAGAAAATTTTCCTCAAATTGAAAAGAATTTTTTAGAAATGCTTGGTCGTCTTTCAGAATTAGAGGGTTCTAAAATGATCTACGATGATTTAATGATGCAATTAATTCAGGATAGTGCAGAAGCAGTTAAAGACTTCAATAATAGTCCTGCTTGGTTTAAAGAATTATTAATTGCACATGCAGATGGTATTAATTACTATTTAAATAAACACCCTGAAGTTCAACCAAAAGTGATAGGTCAATTTAAACCATGGTATCATTTAATGTGGACCGATGGAAGCGTTTCTCCAACTAGATCTGCGGGAATTCACGCTAACGATGTAGCACAGTTTTATGGGGCTAGTGCAAGAGAAATTGCAGCCATCGAAAAAAAATTACCTTTTGATATGGAAGAATCTACTTTAAAAGGTTCTAATGGATTTGCGATTGCACCCAAGCATAGTAAAAATGGAAATGCATTATTATATATTAATCCGCATGTACCATTTTATTTTAGATCTGAAATGCACATGAATAGCGAAGAGGGTTTGAATGTATATGGAGCAGTAACATGGGGGCAAATGTTTATTTACCAAGGATTCAATGAACATTGTGGGTGGATGCACACTAGTAGCTATGCAGATGTGGCGGATGTATACGAAGAAAAAATAAATAAAAAAGAAGGTCAACTATTTTACGAGTATGAAAAAATTGACAAAAAAATTAAAAGTAGAAATATTAAAATTCAGTATGTAGAAAATGGAATAATAAAATCAAAGGTATTTGAAACCTATGCTACGCATCATGGACCAATTATGGCAAGTAAAAATAATAAATGGTTGAGCTTGCAAGAAAACAATAGATCTAAAGATGCACTAATTGAATGTTGGATAAGAACAACATCAAAAAATTTAGCAGATTATAAAAAGGCTTTAGCGCTGTTGGCTAATAATAGTAATAACACAGTGTATGCAGATGCACAAGGAAATATCGCTTATTGGCATGGCAATTTTATGCCAAAAAGAAATCCCAATTACGATTATACCAGACCAGTAGATGGAAGTATAAAAGCAACAGATTGGCAAGACATACATGGCTTAGAAGAAATTGTACAAAGTATTAATCCAGTGAATGGTTGGTTACAAAACTGCAATGCCACTCCATTCACCGTTGCTGGAGAATATAGTCCCAAAGCTGCAAATTATCCTCCATACATGGCACCTGATGGTGAAAATGGAAGAGGTATTAACGCAGTTAACTTATTAAATAAGATTGATAAAATAAGTATGGATGAATTGATCCAATTAGGATACAATAAACATTTAAGTGCCTTTGATATTTTATTGCCTTCTTTTATTGAATACACTAAAACTATTTCACTCAATCCTACTCAAGCAAAAGCAATTAATTATTTAAATAATTGGAATAGAAATGCTGCGACCAATTCTATCGCTACTACTATTGCAATAGAATGGGCCACTAAATGGGCTGCGCAAATTCCGCCGCCAAGTACCGAAGAAGAAGGAACACTTTTATTAAGAAAATATATTCAAATGGATAAAGAAGTAGCTAATGAAAAAAAATTAGCACTATTAGACGCTTCATTGGCTCAGTTAGAGAAAACTTATGGTACTTGGGAAATACCTTGGGGAGAAATCAATAGATATCAAAGAGTGGGACCCGAGGGTAAATTTAATGATCAAGAAGCAAGTATTGCTGTTGCTCAAACCTCTTCTAAATGGGGTCAATTACCCGCTTTTGAAAGCAGAAGAGTGGATGGGACTAAAAAAAGATATGGCTACTCTGGCAATAGCTTTGTTGCTGCGGTAAGCTTTGGTAAAAGATTAGAAGCAAAAACAATTATTACTGGCGGTCAATCCAGATTTGCATCGGATGCTCATTTTACGGATCAAGCCCAAAGTTATATAGATGGTAATTTTAAGACCATCCACTTTTATAAAGAAGATGTTTTAGCACATGCAGTCAAATCGTATAACCCAGGATTAGATAAATAATGTTGGTAGAGCTTGGTGGACATGGCAATTTTCACCAAGCCCGCCACATTAGTTACACCAAATTGTTGCATTAATCTTGTCCTATGCCCCTCTACTGTTCTTTTGCTACAAAAAAGTTCTTGGGCAATCTGTTTACTGGACGCTTCCTCGCAAACCCTTATTAAGATATACTTGTCGTAACTATCAAGATCATGCACTGCTTCAGATAGTTTTATCTTATCTACTTGATATACAAGATTATACACCCTAGGCGTCAATTGATCACAAAAAAAGATCTTTCTTTTGGTAGCCATTTCCATTGCTTTCATATACTCTTGTTCAGAAACATTTCTTGAAACCATAACCGATACTCCTGCATCAATGAGCTTGAAAAGCTGTGCATCATCTTCCTCATTCATAATGACCATTATAGGATGATCTTTTTGAAGTCGATTAAATTGAGCCAGGATTGCTGGTTTTGAAAAATTCAATAATCCACTGTCTAGTACAAGTAAGGCATTGGGAAGCCTGGAAATACATTGGTCAATGTCTTGTAAATTATATAGCATACAATAGGTTTCAAACATTGACTGTTCCTTTAATATGCTATAACTACCTAAAGCATAAAGCTTTTGTTGGTCACAAATAATAACATGTTGATACATATGGTTAACCTTTTTGGTTTATATAAGTAAAACAACTGCTTTATATGAAAAGTCTAGATTTTTACTAATGCCTATTATTTTAATGGATATAAAAATTAAGTTATAAGCCCCTAATAAAATAGGGTCTAATTATAGAATCTATTCGTATTTATTCTATAACTTCATAGCAACTATAACCAACTTTTTATAACTGCATTGAGCGCTCTTCGAACTTTATTTTATCCCTTTGTTCCTATTGGACATTTAAAGGTTTGGGTATTGGCACCATCGATCAATAATCCTGATCCTAATTTGGCTTACTACTATGACTTCAGTCAAAGTATAGAAGAGTATACAAGAGTATTTGAGTCTTTGGATATTCCTTGGAAATGGCAGCCAGTTAGTTTAGAAGATTATAAAAAAATTATTCAAGAAATTGCGGGAGAAAGAGATAAAGGAATTTATTTTCCAGTTGTTTTAAATCTTTGCGATGGTGATGAAATCAATGGAGCTCCTGGTGTATCTGTAATTAGAGCATTAGAAGCAAAGAAATTAGTATATACTGGTGCAACAGATTATTTCTACGAAATCACTACTTCTAAAATTCCAATGAAAATTGCATTTGAAGAAGCAGGTGTTCCTACGCCAAAGTGGGCGGCAATAAAAGATAAAAATTATAATGCAGAGGAAGTGATGCAATCATTAGGAAATCCTTTGATAGTAAAGCCTGCTGTATCTGGCGGTAGTTTGGGCGTTGGCGTAAAAAATGTAGTTAACGATACTACTGCATTATCCACTCAGTTAGATAAAATGTTTGAAGGATATAGAGGATGGAATTTAGCGACTGATGGTATCATAGCAGAATCTTTTATTGAAGGGCCAGAATATACGGTAATGATTGTAGGCTCTCACCATCAACCAGAATTTGCAAAAATTTATCCTCCAGTAGAAAGAGTTTTTCATGCTTCATTGCCTGAGCAAGAAAAATTTTTATCCTTTGATAGGTTATGGGAAATATATGAAGAGGAAAGTCCAATGCCTTCTGAAGAAAATTTTTATGAATATCAATTAGGCGACCCTTCTATTCAAATGGATATTCAAAAAGTATCTTGGGATGCCTATGCTGCAGTAAACGGAACTGGCTATACAAGAGTTGATGTAAGAGTAGATAAACATACTGGACAAGCGCATGTCTTAGAAGTGAATGCACAGTGTGGTATCAGTGAAGACGAGAATTTTACTTCTATTGGTGCAATTTTAAAATATGCCAATCAAAGTTTTACCGAATTAGTGATACACATAATTAATGACGCATTCGCAAGAAGAAAAAATTAAACCATGCGCAGTCTCCCTCAATTAAACAATCCAACAAGCTTTGCTAACTTAAAAATTGCCGTCTTACAACCAGACTATTCAACTTCTGGCGTAGACTATCAATACTACGATCCTAAAAGAGACTTAGGTATAATCATGCCAGAGGCAACCATTGATCATATCTTTCTAAATAAACTTAGCACATACCAACAGTTAAAGCAATTAAAAGAAAAAAATTATGATATCTATATCAATCTTTGTGAAGGTTACCTCGAGTGGAAAGTGCCTTCTATAGATGTTATCACAAGCTTGGATTTATTGGAACTTCCTTACACTGGTCCAAGTGCTAATTTATACGATCCCACAAAAGCTATTATGAAATACTTGGCTTTTTGCGAATCGGTGAAAACACCAGCACATGCTGTAATTGAAACTTATGAAGAGATAGATACATTACCTGGTAATTTACAATTTCCTTTATTTGTAAAACCTGCCAAAGCTGGTGATAGCCTAGGTGTGGATGACCAATCCAAGGCAAATAATATAGACGACTTAAAGAAAAAAGTACAATCTATCTTAGATGAATTTGGTAGTGCCTTAGTGGAAGAGTATATAGATGGAAGAGAGTTTACAGTATTGGTTTGTGGAAATGAAGACGGAAGATCCTGTACCAGTTTTAAACCGGTTGAATATATTTTCCCGAAAGGATTTGCTTTTAAGACCTATGCATTAAAAACATCTGAATTACATCCTAATGCCAATATTGGAGTTGAAGATCCAAGCTTGGCTGCACAATTAAAATCAATTGCAGAGCAAGTATTTTTATCTTTCAATGGAGTTGGTTATGCTAGAATGGATTTTAGAATGAATAACAAGGGAGAAATATTTTTCTTGGAAATAAATTTCACTTGTTCGGTTTTTTATGCCGAAGGATATGAAGGATCTGCAGATTATATTTTAATGCATGACGGTGTGGGCAAAAGAGGTTTCTTGGAACGCATCATTATAGAAGGAATGGCTCGTCATCAGAGAAAGCAAAAATTATTTAGTATTAAAGGAAATTCTATTTCGGGTTATGGTATTTATGCTAAATTCGAGTTGCCCCAAAACACATTATTGTTTAAAGGAGAAGAGAGAGCACAAAGAATAGTTACCAAAAAATACGTAGACGAAAATTGGGACGAAAGAGAAAAATTGAATTTTAGAAGATATGCCTACCCTATAAGCAAAGACACTTATATTCTTTGGGATTTGCAACCAGAAGAGTGGTCTCCACAAAATCACTCCTGTGATGCCAACTGTGAATACCAAGGTTTGAATGTGGTAACTAATAGAAATATAAACAAAGGGGAAGAATTGACATTGGATTATGCTCAGTTCTTGGATCATACAATGGAGCCATTTGAATGCCAGTGTGGATCTCCAAAATGCAGGGGACTAATTAAAGGAAAACCAAAAAATTCTTTATAAATTTATAAAAAGCTTGCTATGAAAAAAATATACCTAAGTATTGTTATGTTCTTACTTATTGCTGGAAACTTGCAAGCTCAAAAGAAATTTAAATCTTGGCAAGATAGCATTGCTTATGAAGCTTCACTATCAGAAATATGGTCACCTGTTCCGAAAGCAGTGATGCCAGGTAATTTTATTTCAGAACCACCTTCTGATGCCATTGTACTTTTTAATGGTAAAGACTTAAATGCTTTTCATGGTAGAAATGGTAAAAAAATTGGATGGATATTAAATGAAGACGGTAGTTTAACTGATGTAAAAGGTGCTGGAGATATAGTAACCAATCAATCTTTTGGAGATTGTCAATTGCATGTAGAATTTAAAACACCAAGTGTAGTTAAAGGCGCTGGTCAATCTAGAGGCAATAGTGGCGTTTTCTTAATGGAATTATATGAAATTCAAATTTTAGATTCATACGAAAATCCAACTTACGTTAATGGTCAAGCTGCAGCAGTATACAAACAACATATTCCTTTAGTGAATGCGAGTCGCCCTCCAGGTAATTGGCAAGCATATGATATCATTTTCACTGCTCCTAGGTTTAATGAAGATGGTTCTTTATTATCTGCTGCAAGAATAACTCTTTTGCATAATGGTGTACTAGTACAAAACAATGTAAGTCTTACCGGACCAACAGATTGGGTAATTAAGCCTGTTTACAAAAAACATGCTGATAAATTACCTTTATACTTTCAAGACCATGGAGATGATGGTAATCCTATTAGCTTAAGAAATATTTGGATTAGACCTCTTTAATCTTTTTTATTTAGAATAATATAATAATGGGCCAATATCATCCTCCTGCTATTATTAAAACCTTTTCTCCACTTTGGTGGGAGACTACTTTAATTGTATTGGTAGTGATTGCGCTCATTGTATGGCTGCCAAAATACATAAAGCCCTTACAACATAAAATGTATCATTGGGCTATTGGGATAATTATTTTAATCAATACCATTTTAGAAAATGTATATAATTATGTCAATGGATATTGGAACTTACAACAAAATCTGCCTTTTCACTTGTGTAGTATAAGTGGTATTCTTTGTATTATTCTAATGTTTAATTTTAAACAAAGAATGGCAGAATGCTTATACTATTGGGGTTTAGCAGGAGGAATACAATCTTTATTAACTCCAGAATTTTCCGTGGGAATGGAAGGATATAATTTTTATGGATATTATATCGCACACGGAGGATTAATCTTAGTGGTATTGTATTTAATTGTTCATTTTGATTTTAAACCCAGAGCAAAATCTTGGCTACATATTTTCGGATATACTCAAATACTTGCCATTAGTGCTACTTTAATTAATTATTTAGTAGGATCTAATTATATGTATTTGTCGAAAAAGCCAGATGTAGACAATCCCTTATTAATAGGAGATTGGCCTTACTATATTTTAGTATTAGAATTGGTCGCTATAATTCACTTTTGGATACTTTATCTACCATTTGCCAAAAGCAATAAATTGGCAAGGGCCTAAAGCTCTTCAATTCTCTTTGCTTTATCGTCCACTACTAAATCAAACTGTGGTTTGGTAGGACCTCCATTTGGGCAATAGCCAGTAATTAGGTCATGAAACTTGCAACCCCATTTATTTAGTTGCTCTAATGTAAGTGCTCGTAAATCTCTTTTGGATGCCTCACCTCTACCTGTCCAATAAGTGATATGCCAACCTTCATCAAACAACTTATTAATCTTTGCAATATTGTCAAAATTAGGTTCTCCTAGTTCATAAGCACGCTTTTCTCCATAAAAGCAAATTGTTTCATCTATATCTATTAATGCTTTCTTAGAGCCAAACCTTTTTGATTCAATCATTGTTATATATTTATACAAATTTACAAGCTTTCTAATTAATTATAGCTCTCTAATAAATACACTTATGCGCTTTTACTCAAAAAAAATCAATCTCTTAGTTCTTTGTATGGTAAGCATGACTTTATTAAATGCTCAATCATCTAACACCTCTTTCATTAGACCCGATCAGATTACCATTGCTAGAGATAGTTTTGGCGTGCCGCATATTTTTGCACCTACAGATCCGGAAGTGGCTTATGGATTAGCTTGGGCTCATGCCGAAGACGATTTTAAAACCATCCAGACTTTAATTTTAACTGGTAAAGGAAAGCTATCAACTTATATGGGTAAGAAAGGAGCACCAATTGATTTTGTAGTGGGCTTATTAAATACCAAGGCCTTAGTAGATCAACAAATTGGCTCTATGGATCCAAAATTCATTGCTTTAATTAATGGTTATCTGGACGGCCTTCGTGCATATGCTGCTGCACATCCTAAAGAGGTATTAAACAAACATGTATTTCCTGTTACAACCGAAGAATATTTATCTGCTTCTGTATTTTCTGTGGCCGTATTTTGTGGTGTAGATAAAACCCTGCCTAAAATATTAAATGGTTCAGTAGCACATTTAACTGGATTTACTGGAGAAGGAAGTAATGCATTTGCCATACATAGTAGCAAATCAACTAGCGGCGAAAATATGTTAGTGATTAATGCACATCAACCAATTGAAGGTGCGACTGCATTTTATGAAGCACATGTACAAAGCGAAGAAGGATGGAATATTTTAGGAGGGTTATTTCCAGGAGGACCAATGATATTTCATGGCGTAACACCTAATATTGCATGGGCGCATACCGTTAATTTTCAAGATAAACTAGATCTATTCCAATTACAAACAGACAAAGCACATCCTAATCAATATAAAGTAGATGGCGAGTGGCTGAATCTAACTAAAAGAAAAATTAAATTACAAATAAAGGGCATACCTATTCCTATATATAAGACAGCTTACACATCTATTTACGGTCCAACTGTTCAATCTCCTAGTGGTGCTTATTTTTCCATGAGACTGCCTTCATTAATGGATGCAGGCGCATTACAACAATGGTATGCAATGAACAAGGCAACTAATTATACAGAGTTTAAAGCTGCATTGACACAGAATCACCTGCCAATGTTTAATATCATGTATGCAGACAAGAGAGATACCATCTTTTATATCTCTAATGGTAAAATGCCCTACAGAAATACCGATACAAGCTACCATTGGAGTAGCACCGTACCCGGAAATACTAAAGCTACATTATGGAATACATTTAAGCCCCTAAGTGCATTACCGCAATATGTCAATCCAAAAAGTGGATACTTATTTAATACCAACCATTCGCCTTTTTTAGCTACTACTAATTCTGAAAATCTTGATCCTACTAAGTTTGATAAGAATGATGGATATGAAACCTACCATAATAATAGAAGTCAAAGAGCCAAGGATTTAATTGATGCTTTAGACAAGATTAGTTATGATGATTTAAAAAGAATAAAATTTGATAGAACATTACCAACGCAAATATTATTCCCATATGGATATACTGCAGATAGTTTATTCATGGTTGATGAATCAAAACATGAACAACTTGCTTCTATTATTAAAGCTTTAAAATCATGGAATCACGAGGCAGTGGCTAGTAGTCAAGGTGCATTAATATATAATCTTGCTTATTATAAAGTTCCGGAAATTATGGATGGAAGGAAAAATGATAAGTTGACTATGCAAGAAGCAGTTGAAGTATACCAATATATTTACGATTTCTTAATGAAGCATTTTGGTACCACTAATTTGAACTTAGGAGATGTGCAGAAACTAGTTCGAGGTACTGAAAATTGGCCACAGTCGGGCATGCCAGATGTTCTTGCTGCTGTTATGAGTGAGCCATGGGGAGAGGGAAAAAGAAGAATGAATAGTGGTGATGCATATATTAATTTTGTTCGTTTTCCTAAAGATGGTAGCCTGCCTTTAATTGAATCAGTAAATACATTTGGAGCAAGTATGCATCCAGAAAGCAAGCATTTTGCAGACCAAAGAGCTATGTATCAAAACCAACAAGTAAAGAAAATGAGTTTGGATAAAAATTATGTACTAAAAAATGCAGAAGCTATTTATCACCCACAATAAATAAAATTTATAATCTAGCAGTAACAATAGATTTATCTAAAAAAGCCTTGGTATCAAATATCACGGCTTTTTTATTGCGTTGTAATTTTTGAAAATCTAAGGCTTTGAAAAAATCATGCGCCACTGCAATAATAATTCCATCATAGGTAGCTAATTCTGTAACTAATGTTAATTGATGTTTTTGTTTTACTTCTTCTGCATTTGCAAATGGATCAAACACATCCACTTCAACCCCTTTGTTTTTTAAATGGTCTAAAATATCAAATGCCTTAGAGTTTCGTATATCTGGGCAATTCTCTTTAAATGTAACTCCTAGTAAAAGCACTTTAGCATTAGTGATATCTATTAAACGTTCATTCATTAAACGCAATAATTTATCCGCCACAAAAACACCCATTTGGTCATTCACATTTCTTCCAGATAAAATAACCTGTGGTGTATGACCCAAACTACTTGCCTTATGTGCTAAATAATAAGGATCTACACCAATACAATGTCCGCCTACCAAGCCTGGTTTAAAGGGCAAGAAATTCCATTTAGTTGAAGCCGCTTCTAATACCTCATTGGTATCAATATTCATTTTATCAAAAATCAATGCTAGTTCATTCACAAAAGAAATATTGATATCTCTTTGAGCATTTTCTATAGCTTTTGCAGCTTCTGCAACTTTAATACTACTAGCTTTATAGGTGCCTGCTGTAATAATTGAATGATATAAAGCATCAATGGTATCTGCAATTTCAGGAGTTGAACCTGAAGTGATTTTTTGAATAGTCGTTAATGTATGTACTGTATCCCCTGGATTAATTCTTTCAGGCGAGTACCCGCAATAAAAATCAGTATTAAAAATTAACCCGCTAGATTTTTCTAAAACAGGTACACAATCTTCCTCTGTACAACCAGGATAAACAGTACTTTCATAAATTACTATATCCCCTTTCTTTAATACTTCACCTATCAATTTTGTAGCAGTTAATAAAAAACTTAAATCCGGTTCTTTAGTATTGGTAACTGGTGTAGGAACTGTTACAATATAAATTGTACAGTTTTTAATATCTTCTATTTGATCAGAAAAACTTAAACGAGTAGCTCCTTCGATAGATGCTTTACTAGATTGTAAAGTAAGATCCTTTCCTTCCTTTAACTCAGCAACCCTATGCTTATTAGTGTCATATCCAATAGTTGGATATTCATTTCCAAAAGCAATTGCCAGCGGTAAGCCAACATAGCCTAGGCCAATAATAGCAATTGTAGGTTTGTTTGTTAAAGCATTCATCAGGTGCCAAAGTTAAGCACCATTAGGGGATCTTTAATGATGTCCGAAGTTTTTTTCTCCAGCTGGAATAGCAATACTTAATCTATTTTGAGGCGGAGGCAAGGGACAAGTAGCAAATGCAGTAAAAGCGCAAGGTGGATTATAAGCCAAATTAAAATCTATTTCCGTATTGCCATCTGCACTTGGCTTATTAACCACTATAAATCTGCCAGCCCCATAAGTTGTTTTTCCCGAAGTAGCATCAGCAAAAGTTATAAAATAAGTTTTACCTCCTTCATCAATCACATCCAAACTATAGGCTTTACCATCTATTGCAAATTTTAATGTGCCCGCATTTTTCTGTGCTGTTGTTTGTCCTAGTACATTGGTGATCATTAAAAAATTGTCTTGTGGTTTCTCCAGTACTGCTTTAATCTTCCATTTTGGATCTACCTCGAATCGGTCAATACCTTTAAAACCCGTCAGGGTTTTAGAATCTAAGTTTCTAAACCTTATGCCAATTTTATCTTCTCTCTTTATAACCACCCATTGAAATCTCTTAAATGTACTACTAACGGCTTTTTCACTATCGATACCCCATTTGAAAACTGTTGTCTTTTTGCCTTTAGTAATTTTTTGGTTATTCACTAATGCGCCATTCTCTATTTGATTCACCCATACTACAGAATCTCCTTCTAAAATAAAATCGCCTAAATAAGATGGAAAATTTGGATTGTCATAAAAACAGTCATTCTGTTTTGCGCTACCTAATGTATTTACACCCTTATGTAACCAGAATAATCCTTCCAAATTTAACCAGCCATCTTCTTGTTTTAATTCAGTTATTCTATTGGCATGCCACTGCTCAACAGATGCTTGATAGCTTGTAAGATTTTGAGCTGGAAGCATATAGCTAATAAATACTAGACTTAGAAAATTTACTAATTTCTTCATACAATAAAGTTAAGTGTTTGACTACAAATTGGCCTAAATGATTGCACAAATATACCATTTTATTTTAGTCTATCAATTTAGTAGGAATTAAATTATATAAAAAGAATTAAAAAATCTTTAAATTTACTTTTTAAACTATAAGTATGAAAAAGCTAATATATATATGTATCCTTCTTTTTGTAATGGTAGCTTGTAAAAAAACCGCAGATACTCCAGCTGCGCCAAGCTTTTCAACTAATGCAGGTAGTACTACTTCGGACTCTGCTGCAAATGTTTTTATATATGGAGCAATGAAAGATTATTATTTATGGGCAGATCAGATGCCCTCACTAAATAGCACAGCTATTAAATTAAAGCCCATAGACTATTTCTATACTTTATTATATGGTTATGATACTATTGATCGTTTTTCTTGGATGGACACAAGTGCAACTAATTTAACTAACCAATTAAATGGTATTAATACAGTCTTAGGAGTAAAGTATAGTGCGTTTTATGCAGACGGCACACAAACAAATGTAGTCTTTGCTATTTCCTATGTATTAAAAGGTAGTGCGGCAGAAGCTGCAGGTATTAAAAGAGGAGACTTTATTTATAAAGTAGATGGGAAACAAATCACAGTTGCCAATTACCAGAGCATTTTACAAAACCAAACACTAAGTATTGAACTAGCGAATTATGTCAACGGTGTATTTACTGGTACTGGAAAAACAGTAAGTGTTACTAAAACTACTTTACAAACTAATCCAATATTAAAAGATACGGTAGTTGAATGGTCTGGTAAAAAAGTAGGATACCTTACATATATTCAATTCTTAAATAGTTTTGATGATAGTTTAAGAGCAGTATTCACAAGATTCAAAAACTACAAGAATACTGGAATTGATGAGCTAGTATTAGATTTAAGATTCAATGGTGGCGGTTATGTAGTATCTTCTGATTTATTGACTAGCCTAATAGTGAAAGACCTGCCAAGTAAAGTGGGGACCATCATGAATAAAAAAGTATATAATAATGCATATACTGCAGTACTGAAAAAAGAAGCAAATTCAGATCAATACTTCTTTACCAATTTCAAATCAGAGTCAGCAAACCTAGGAAAATTGAGTAGAGTTTTTGTATTGACTTCTCCTGGAACTGCTTCTGCGAGTGAGTTAGTAATAAATAATTTGAAGCCATTTATGGAAGTTGTATTAATTGGCGAACATACCTATGGAAAAAATGTAGGGTCCTTCACCATTACTGATAGCAAACAAAGATGGTCATTTGGTCTACAACCTATTACTTTTAAAACTGTAAATTCAAGAGACGAGTCCAACTATGGCACCGTTAATGGCTTTATACCAGATTACGTTTTAAAAGACAATGTCATTCCATTTAAACCTTTTGGAGACCCAACAGAAACCTATTTTGGAAAAGCTTTAAGTATTATTAGTCCGGTTGCATACAAAGCAAACGCTATGGAATGGAGCCCAAAAGTTCAACAAGTTCAGGTTACCAATCTACCTTTGGGTGATAGCAGAATTTTGGACAGAAAAGATATGTGGATAGAGCACAAGAATTAGATTTCATTTAGTAACTTGGGTTGATATTAATTAATCAACTCAAGTTGCATTTATGAAAAAAATGGTCCTTTTTATTACAAGCATTTTATTTGCTATAATTAGCTTTGCTCAAGGTATTGTAAAAGAAAAACAAGTTATTAAGAGTCAGATCTTAAATAAAGATGTTCACTTTTCTATCTACTTGCCATCTGACTATAATTCTAGCGAAAGGGCTTATCCGGTTACCTACTTATTACATGGATATGGAGATGCAGATGACGGTTGGATTCAATTTGGAGAAGTGAATAGATTAGCTGACGAAGCTATCGCATCTGGTAAAATTCCTCCAATGATTATTGTAACACCAGATGGTTTTCAAAGTTTTTACATTAATTCTGGAGATGGGAAAATGAAATATGAGGACTTCTTTGTAAAAGAATTAATACCCTATATCGAGAAAAATTTTAAAGTTAAATCAGAAAGAAGATTCAGAGCCATTGCAGGTTTAAGTATGGGCGGATTTGGTTCATTAATATTATCATTAAAACATCCTGATTTATTTGTAGCTGCTGCTCCACTAAGTGCAGCAGTTTGGTCAGACAATGATATTATGAACTTAGACAAGGGAATGTATAATTCCTTATTTGGAAAATCTGTAGGCGATAATTTAGTGGGTAAAGATAGATTGACACCAAACTATTTAGAGAATAGTCCATTTAATTATATTCAAAATAAATCTAAAGAAGAACTTTCTAAAGTTCGTTATTGGATAGATTGTGGAGATGATGATTTTTTAACTGTTGGCAATGCATTATTACATATTGAGTTGGTAAAGAAAAATGTGCCACATGAATTTAGAATGAGAGATGGTGCTCATAATTGGACTTATTGGAGAACAGGCATTATTGATGCTTTAGCCTTTATTGGAGATAGTTTTCATCAAAAATAATATTCATGCAAAATAGCATTAAGGTACTTGTTACTGGAGGCACTTTTGATAAAGAGTATAATGAATTAAATGGCTCTTTGTACTTTAAAGAAACGCATTTACATGAGATGCTGGAATTAGGTAGATCTAATTTGGATTTATCAGTTGAAACACTCATGATGAAAGATAGTTTAGAATTTACCGAATTAGATAGAGCAGCTATTGCAAAAGCTTGTAATGATACTACTGAAGATAAAATAGTCATCACACATGGCACAGATACCATGACCATTACTGCAGAATACTTATTAGTTGCATGTCCAGGCAAGACCATTGTACTTACTGGTGCAATGGTTCCCTATAAATTTGGTAGTTCCGATGGGTTATTTAATCTAGGTAGCGCTTTAGCTTTTGTACAAGTATTAAGCAAAGGGGTTTATATTGCCATGAACGGACAAATTTTTGAAGCAGGTAAAGTAATAAAAAATACTAGTCAAGGTAAATTTGAAAACAAATAGTTTATTTACTTTCTTCTAGTATCAATTAGGTATTGAATCTTCCAGCCATTATTTCCTCGAACTAGTTGAAATGAATTCACTCCTTGATGCGAGTATTTTTCTTTAAAATAAAATTGATAGGGCGTCCACACACTTGCTAAATTAGCATCAATTAATAAAGATCCAATAGCTATTCTCTCGTCCAATGAGCCTGGCACTTGTTTTCCAATACTATTTATAAAATCTTGCACTAATTCGTTTTTGACTTCTGTTAGTCCATTTTTAGTTACTATTGTTTGAAACACTGCATTCGAACTAAAGCAGGTCTTAAGTAAATTCGTATCACTTGTTTTCATGGCCGTAAACATATCTTTAATCACTTTTGTGACAGCGATACTGTCTTGGCTTGTATTTTCTTGCGCACTTATTGAAGATGCTGAACAAAAGGTTAATGAAAAAAATATCAAATATTTCATGGTAATTTTTTATTTCAATAAGTAAATGTAAATTGATATTCATTAAAAAACCAATTTTAAACTATTATGAAAACAACAAAAATAATTTATTGGGTTACTACTAGTATTATTTGCCTATTTGCATCTACTGCGGTATTTATGAACTCTGAAATGGCAATAGAAGGAACTAAACATTTAGGTATTCCAAGATGGCTTGGACTAGAAGTAAGTATTGGTCAATTAATTGGACTAGTGCTGTTGATTATTCCTGCAGTACCTGCTAGATTCAAAGAATGGGCTTATGTAGGTTTTGGCATCATGTACTTAACGGCTGTTAATGCCCATATTGCTGTTGGAGATCCTTTAGGCAATACAATTATGGCTGCTGTTTTCTTTGGACTTTTACTAATATCTTATATTAGTTTTCACAAATTACAAGAAGCTAAAGGAAAATAAAAAGAGTGTAAAAGATTTTTTTTGAAATCTTCTACACTCTTTTAAATATATTAATAAATGAGTCTCCCAAAGGGGACTCATTTATTTTTTTAACTGTGTTGTATCCACTCTGCTTGGTGTATCATTTCCCGAAACAATGGTTTTAGAACTTATCGCAATTGCCTTAATTATCTCGTTCATATTTTCCATATCCAATGTTTCAAATTGATCGCTTGGTTTATGATAATTTGGCTCAGTGTCCATTTTAGAAGTGGAGATGGTATGTGCAGGAACACCCAATCTTGCAAGTGTAGCATTATCTGATCTATAAAATAAATTTTGATCTGTATATGGATCAGGATAAAATTGGAAATTAGATCCCTTTAAATTCTTTTGTAAAATTTCGCCCATACTAGATTTATCAAATCCTGTTATATATGCACTATTTCTTCCCCATTTACTCTCTGTTCCAATCATCTCAATATTAAACATAGCAACTACTTGTTCTGGATTTAGTTGCTTAGAAAAATAAGATGCGCCAAATCCACCCATTTCTTCTGCGGTAAATGCAGCAAATAAAATAGTTCTTTCATTATTACCTAATGCTTTAAAATACTTAGCTAACATAATCATTGCAGTTGTTCCAGCAGCATCATCGTTTGCTCCATTAAATAAAGAATCTCCGTTAATGGCTCTTTTTCCATTGATACCTAAATGATCATAATGACCGGAAAAAATTACATATTCATTGGGTCTAGACTTGCCTGGTAAAATGGCTACTACATTAGCCAAGGATAAAGAATCTCCTTGTGGACCAAAATCTTTTGGCCATCTTGCTGGTCTTGCAACTTTAAATGATTGTATATAATTACCATCGCCATTTAAGCTTGCAATGCCTATACTAGCAAATTCATTTGCGATAAATGCTGCTGCTTTATCAATACTAGGAGTAAATGCTCTTCTTCCTTCCATATCATCAGAAGCTAATGCCTTTTCAATTCTCGCTGTCTCTGATGCATCAATTAATTTATTAATTTTTTGAGCTGGCGCCATTAATGCAACCGCAATTGCCATTAAGGATAAAATCGATTTTTTCATATCTAAGGTTTGAAGATTAAAGATAAGCATTAAACCATTTGACTTAGAGATTGTCTAACTTAGTATTCATGCAGTCTGATTTAATAGCCATACAATCTTTTCAAGCAGGAGTTCAAAAAGAGCTTCACTTTACTGAATTGGTAAAAAAACATCAGCAAAAGCTTTACTATCAAATAAAAAGAATGGTGATAGAGCATGCAGATGCCGATGATATAGCTCAGATAGTTTGGATGAAGGTTTGGGAAAAGCTGGATGGATTTAAAATGGAAAGTGAATTTAGTACCTGGCTTTTTAGAATTGGCTATAATGAAACCATCAATTTTCTGACTAAGAAAAAGAAGCAGGCAATAGTACACCCGATGGATGAGACAGAGCAGTCAAGCCATGAAGCTTCAGAGACTACCGGACCTGCAAGCAGTCAAATTCAGATCAAATTAGACCAGGCTATTTTACAACTACCTGAAAAACAGCGTTTTGTGTTTATGTTAAGGTATTTCGAAGAGATGCCTTACGAGAAAATTGCTCAAATTACTGAAACAACTATCGGAGGGGCAAAAGCCAATTATCATCAGGCTATCAAGAAAATGCAAGATTTGTTGCAGTCCGATTAAACCAATAAAACAATAGATTGTCAAATTAAATACCATGGCGGAAGAAAAAGAAATACAGGACTTAGAAGAAGAAAAGCAATTAAACGCTTTAATCAATAAAGCTAATTTTGCTTCATTTGAAGAACAGATAGCAACTGTTCCAGCTAATTATTTTGATCAGTTCCCTATAGCTGTACTTGGTAAAATTCAAAAAAGAAAAACTAGTCCAATTATTTCTCTTGGAAGATTATCCATTGCAGCTGCTGTTTTGTTTATTGTGGCTGAATCTTACTTTTTTATTACAAAAGATAATATAAATAATACATCAATTGCTATCCACGAAATCCCCACAGCTGAATTAGATAGTTATGTTAGCAATAATGAATGGATGGCAGATGCAGAAATGGAAACAGAAATTAACAAATTAGGATTAAACCTTGATGAAGAGACTTTGTCAAAAGATAGTATTGATTAAAATAAAAAAAATTATATGAGAAAAATTACATTAGTAGCACTTAGCATTATTTTAAGCATGAGTGCTTTTTCACAACAAGGTCTTCTTGGAAGACCAAGAGACACCCCTCCAATAGATGAAGCTAGAAGAGCAAAAATTGAAATATATAAGGTACAGTTTATTACTGAAAAGTTAAATCTTAACAAAGCTGAGGCAGAATTGTTTTGGCCTGTATACAATGAGGCTAAAAAAAATATAGATGAATTAGTTAAGACAAAAATGAATGATGAGATTCAATTTGAAGAAAATATCTTAGCTATTAAGAAAAAATTAAAAGCCGAATTAAAGCCTATTTTAAAATCAGAAGAGAGGGTAAACCAGGCTTTAAAAATAGAAAGAGAATTTCTAAAAAATTTGAGAGGCGAAATGATGAGAAGAAAAGGTTTTAGAGCATAATTGTGTTTGGTGTTTGTAATTGTTTTTATTGAGTAAGGGCTTCTCTATTGAGAGGCCCTTATTTTTTCATGCATATTTAGTATCTTACACAAACAGAAAAGATAGCACCATGAAAAGATTTTTTACAATAGCGGCACTTGCTTTGCTTGTATTAACATTAGTTGTAATTGGAAAAACAATTATAAATAAACCATCAACTCAAGTTCAATCAGTAAAACTAGAGCCACTTCCTTCCGATGCTCTCCAACACATGAGTGAAGCAATTCAATTTGCCACAGAAACACCTAATGACTTATATCAATACGACTCTTCTTTGTTTTATAGTTATAGAAAATTTATTGAGAAGAATTACCCTTTAATTCATCAAAAACTATCTAGAACAATCATTGATAGTTTTCACTATATCTACGAATGGAAAGGAACTGATACTACAAAATTACCAATGGTATTGATGGCGCACTATGATGTAGTGCCAGTGGAGGCATCTGCTATTAAGTTATGGCATGCTAAGCCTTATGGAGGTGAAATTAAAGAAGATTATATATGGGGCAGAGGAGTCTTAGACGACAAGTCTAGTATGATTAGCATATTAGAAGCAACAGAAGCCCAACTAAAAGCAGGCTTTACTCCAAAACAAAGTATATTTCTTTGTTTTGGCGCAGATGAGGAATCTAATGGAAGAGGTGCCGCAGCAATGGTCAAGTATTTTCAATCTAAAAAACAAAGATTTGATATAGTAGTTGATGAGGGCGGTGAAATTTCTACGGAAGACAATAAAAATATACAAGAACCTATCGCCTCTGTTGGTGTTGGAGAAAAGGGCTATGTAACAATGGTACTTTCTGTTCAAAGAGCAGGAGGACATTCCTCTATTCCAGAAAAATCATCTGCTATTGGAATACTCAGTAAGGCATTACAAACAGTTGAAGAAAAGCAGATGCCTACAAGACTTACTCCACCTATTAAAGCCTATCTAGAAAGAATAAGCAGCTTCAATACCAACTTTATCGAAAAAATGCAATTGTCTAATATGTGGTTGTTTGAAAAAATGGTACTTAATAATATGACCAATAATAGATCAAGCAATGCATTAATCAGAACCACTTTAGTGCCAACTGTAGTCAATAGTGGTGTTAGAGATAATGTGATTCCAACATTTGCCACTGCAATGGTCAATTCAAGAATTTTGCCAGGAGAATCTCCTGCAAGTGTTAAGGCTTATGTAGAAAAAATTATAAATGATACCAATGTAAAAGTAAGTATCTACCCTAATTATGAGACCATGCCATCTAGTACAACAGAAATTAATAGTCCTGCTTTTAAAAGAGTGGAAGCTGCTATTCAATCAATAGTAAAAAATGTTGTGGTAGCACCTATGTTAATGGTGGGCGCAACGGATTCTAGAAATTATAGATTAATAAGTGATGGAGTAATAAATTTCACACCACTTACCAATGCAAAAGGATACCATGGCATTGACGAAAGAATGCTTATTTCAGATTTTGAAAAATGCTATAATTTCTACACCATTTTAATAAAGGGATCAAAATAAATTATACCGTTTTTACTTTACTTCCTTTCCAGCCAAAATAAGCTACTACAGCAAATGCAATCAATGGCACGATGTAGCCATTTTGTATGTTACCAGTGCTATCGCTTATTAATCCAAAGAATCTAGGTAGTACAGCTCCTCCTACAATAGACATTACAATCAAACTGCTAGCCATCTCGGTATCTTTTCCTAAAGATGCAATACCCAAAGAAAATATGGTAGGAAACATAATTGACATAAAAAAACAAATAGCAATTACTGTATAAATAGTAATTGTGCCTTTGCCAAAAATAGCCACCAGACATAATCCAACACATACTAAGGCGTAGATAGTTAGTAATTTTTTTGGCTGAATAAATCGCATTAAAGCAGTACCTAAAAACCTACCTACTAAAAATGCGAGCCCACCTATGCTTAAATAATCGGCAGCCTGAATTTCTGTAACTCCAGCAGATTGTGTAACATATAAAATAAATAAACTTAGTACACATACCTGGGCACCAACATAAAAGAACTGCGCAATCACCGCCCACTTCAAATGGCTGTGTTCTAAGGTTTCTTTAATGGTTGCTTTATGATCTGATGATTCTCTAATATCTGGAAGTTGAATAAAATAAAATAGTACTGCGATAACCAATAAAACAATACCTAATATAGTATAAGGCGTCTTCACCGTATAGGCTTCCATTGCTAAAGCAGCTTTTCTTGCCGCTTCTGTCATAGAAGATAATTCGGTATCTGAATAGCCTTTGGTTAAAATTAATCTAGCGCCAATAGCAGGTGCCAAAGCAACAGCTAGACCATTAAATGATTGTACCAAATTTAGTCGTTGTGTTGAAGTTGCTGGGTCTCCTAATCTAGAAGCATATGGATTTGCGGCAGTTTCTAAAATAGTTAAACCGCAGGCAATTATAAATAAGGCAATTAAAAAATAATTATAAGATTGATTATTGGCTGCAGGTACAAATAAAAACGAACCAAATGCAAACAATAACAAGCCAGCAATAATGCCCATTTTATAACCCCATCTTTTCATAATATACCCTGCTGGCATAGCCATTATAAAATAAGCAATGAAAACCGATGAATCAACAAGTGTAGATTGTGTAGTTGTTAATGTAAATGACTTTTTTAAATGCGGTATTAAAATAGGATCCAAATTATGCGCAAAGCCCCATAAGAAGAAAAGACAGGTAATTAGTATGAAGGGGATTTGAGTAGACTTAACTTTATTCATCCTATTATTTTTATTTAAATATAAGAAAAACATTTATTAGATACTTAAATTCATACATTTACTATTCAAACCTTACAGATGAAAAAGTTGATCTTTATAGCCATTGTCGCACTAATCTCTTTGAATAGTTTTTCAGCAGCAACTGACAAATCGGAAAGAGAGTTTTATTTAATTCAGATATACCATTGCAATAGCACAACTCAAATAAATGGAGTAGACAACTACCTTAAGAATACCTATTTGCCTTATTTGCATCAATCAGGTATTAAAAAAATAGGCGTATTTGCTCCAATTGACAATGATACTGCATCGGATAAAAGAATTTATCTATGGATGCCCATGTCTTCTTTAAACACTTTAGATAAATTAGATCAAGCAATTGAAAAGTTGGATCCGATGACAAAAAACCCTGTAGTAGATTTAGAGAACGCTGACGGAAGCTTGCCCTATTCTAGAGTTGAAAGAATCATTACTAAATCTTTTATAGACCAACCTACATTCGAGAAGAAGTCAAGTTTAACTAAATCTTCAAATCGCATATACGAGTATAGAAGTTATGAAAGTCCTACTGAGAATATGCACTTAAGAAAAGTACATATGTTTAATCAAGGTGGTGAAGTAGTTTTATTCAAGCGCTTAAACTTCAATGCAATTTTTTATTCTAAAGCAATTGCAGGAGCTAGAATGCCAAATTTAATTTACATGACTAGCTTTAACAATATGGAAGACAGAAATGAGCATTGGAAAGCATTCAGTGCATCACCAGAATGGAAAAGCATTTCTAATATGCCTAAATACATGAATTCTGTTAACAGAAATGAAACAGTATTAATGTATGCCAGAGATTATGCAGATTTTTAATGTACTAATTCTAGACCCATCAATCTAGCTAATTCTAATTTAGCATTACAAAGTTGGTATTGAAATTGTAATTGATTTAACAATGCACGTTGATAATCGGCATTTGTGCTAGTTAACTCAACAGGTGTAGTAGTACCATTTAATAATTTTGCGCTACTTAATTTTTGAGCTAAAGCCGCTTGTTCTATTTGCGTACTTGCATTATTAATTCTATTCTGATTGCTTTCGATATCTATGATTGTAGATTTTATATCTTTTTCAAAATCATGTACTAATGCGATAGCACCTGTTTCTTGAATAGCTAATCCTTTTTCATGTATTTTTACAGCTTGTTTCATTTTCCCGCCATTAAATAATGGAAGAGATAGACCAATGCCTGCATTATAATTAAATCTTTGATCCTGAATGGCAGGCAAATAACCATTCCTAGAGCCCACACTAGCTTTTAGGCCAACATATGGCTTGCTATTTAATTTGCTTACTTCTAATTCCGCTTTTGCTACATTTACTTTGTCTTTAGCAATGGCTAGGCTTGGATTATTCACCAAAGCTTGTTGTAAAGCTTCTTCAGCCGTATAGTTCTTAATAGCAAATACTAATTGATTGTCATTTACTTTGTCTACGCCGGTTGCATAAGTTAATAAATTCATCAATTTTTTCAAATTAGTTTCTACGTCTATTTTTCTATTATTCTCATTGTCAATTTTAGCCTGAATTGTTAAAAGATCTAATTGAATGGCATTGCCATTTTTCAATTGGGTCTCTATGATTTTCTTATTTTCATTTAAAACCTGTAAAACGGTATTTTGAATTTCAATTGCTTTTTTGGCATAAATGATTTGAAAATACAATTGAGTAATCTGATAAAATAAAGATTCTTTAAGTTGAGCTGCAAGATGTTTTGAAGTCTCTAATTCCATTTTAGATTTCTCAATATTTGCCTTCAATCTGCCAAAATCCATTAAGGTATAAACACCGTTGACTGCTGCGCCGTAATTATGCTCTGGAGCAAACTGAAACATTTTATCTCCAAAAGCAACTTCGATCTTAGGTTGCACATATGCATAACTAGCATCGAAACTAATATCTGGATAGCTATTCAATTTAGTTAACTGTAATTTTTCTTCAGCTAATTGGACTGTTTGTTGTACTTCTTTTACTTTAGGGAAATACACCAAAGACTGATTTAATATATTTTGTAATTCAGTATTGACTAAATTTTGTGCATTAAGACTCAATGATAAAACAATGATGCTTAGAAATGTTACAATAATTTTTTTCATGCTCTTTAAATTATATTTGAAGCTCGTTTTTAATAATTAATGCGCTTCGGCAGCAGCTTTTGCAGCTTCCTTATCCATTTTTTTACTCGTTCTCAAAAAGAATACTAAGGGTATTACCACTATAAAGAATATACCCACTAACCTGAAAGTATCTAAATAAGATAAATAATAAGATTGTCTATCAATAGATAAATCAATTAGTTTATACGCCTTTTGTGTGGCACCATGTATATCGCCTGTTTTAGCAATAATCCCCTGACTAATCGTACCTACTCTTTCTTGCCAAGCAGCTCCATCTGCAGGAATATGTGCTACTAAATTAGATCTGTGTTTGAAATATTGTTGTGCTACATAGTTATTAGCCATAGCAATACCAAATGCTCCACCTAATTGCCTAATCATATTATTCAATGATATACCCGAAGCGTAATCCTTGGATTCCAATCCAACTACTGCCTGATTGATTAAAGGCAATTGACTCATTGAAATACCAAAAGCTCTTATTAATAAAGGCCAAAACCAATCCCATTTACCTGCGTCTGGTGGCATAGCTGCACTATAGAAAGCATACACGGCAAACAAACTAAAGCCTACAATTACAAATGGGATGGGTGTAACACCCTTGCTCATTAACTTGCCAATTATGGGCATCATAATAACACCAGCCAAAGTGGGTGGTAATAATGATATACCCGTTTCAAAAGCAGTATACCCCATTACTCTTTGTGCCAATACTGGATAAACAAATACAGAAGTAAATAAGCCAAACCCAGCAACAAAGGTAAATACCGTAGTGAACGCTAGATTTCTATTAGTTAATACGCGCAAATTCACAGCAGGCTGCTTGATGCTCAATTCGTACCAAATAAACAATCCTAATCCTACCACCGCTAACATAGAGCAAAAACGGATTGTTTCGCTACTAAACCACTCTTCAGATTCTCCTCTTTCAAGCACATATTGTAAGCACCCAATACCAACTGCTAATAATAATATACCTGTATAATCAATTTTAATATTCTTCTTATTCTTGCCCTCTCCCTCTTTTTTGTCAATGAAAGTAAATGCCAAAAATGTAGCAAGCGCACCAATAGGGATATTGATCATAAATATTAAAGGCCAGCTATTGTTCTCAATAATCCAGCCCCCTAATGTGGGACCTAAAGTAGGACCTAGCACTATACCCATTCCAAATAAACCAGCTGCCATTGGTCTTTCCTTTGGCTCAAATGCATCAAATAAAATAGCCTGAGAAGTAGAAAGCAAAGCACCACCACCCACACCTTGTACAAATCTCCAAATAATTAATTCAATCAAACTATCCGACTGCCCACATAGATAAGAAGCGGCAGTGAAAATAATCATCGATACTATATAGTAATTTTTTCTACCAAAATATTCTGCTAAAAAACCAGTCAATGGAATGATAATTACATTGGCAATAGCATAAGAAGTTATTACCCAGCTAATATCTTCAATACTCACTCCCAAACTTCCAGATATATCTGTAAGTGCTACATTCACAATAGAAGTATCTATCAGCTCCATGATAGCAGCTGAAACAGTTGTAATGACTATTATAAATTTTGCAAAACCTTTTGGAGTAGCCATTCGGTTATTTATCTACTGTTATAAAAACACTCATACCTGCTCTTAATTTATTCTTAAACGCAGCTTGATTATCGATAGAAATTTTCACAGGTACTCTTTGTGTTACTTTAATAAAATTGCCGCTTGAGTTATCTGGAGGTAATAATGAAAATTTAGCACCTGTTGCATCACTTAAACTAACTATCGTGCCTTTTACATCTAAATCAGGATAGGCATCAACTCTCACTTTAACCTGTCTTCCTTCTTGCAAATACGCTAATTGACTTTCTTTGAAATTGGCCACAATCCAATAGCTACTATCGTTTACGATAGAAAACAAAGGCGTTCCAGCTTGTACAAACTGGCCTATACTGATATTCTTTTTACCAATTTTACCAGTTGTAGGTGCGCTAATTTTTGTATAAGATAATTTTAATTCAGTTTCTTTAATTCTCGTCTTCTTCATTTCTATGATTGCTAAAGCGCGATTCAAATTTTCGTTTAAAACTTGAATTCTGTTTTTTGCAGTAGCTAAGTCTGTTTGTGCATTGGCTAATTCTTGATTTGCACTAGCTAATTGAAATTCGGTTTCTTCAACTTGCTTTCTAGTAATTGCTTGTTCTTTAAATAAATTTTGATCTCTATTTAAATCGTTAGTAGATTTTTGTTGACGTATTTTCTTTAAGTCAATAGCACCTTTATTACTTTGTAAAGAAAGAATAGCGTTAGCTAATTGCGCTTTGGCATTAGCTAAATCAGCATTGGCTTGTTGTAAATCAGATTGTTGTTCTTCTAATTGCATTTTTAAATCTGCATCATCAATTTCTGCTACAACTTGATTTTGGGTTACAGAGTCGAAATCTTTTATATCCAAAACCTTAACATATCCAGAGATTCTAGTTAAAACAGGTACTATAGAAGTTTCAATTTGGGCATTATCGGTCGTCTCATGCGTTAATGAGAAAATGATTTTTTTAACTCCAAAAAATAAGGCCACACATAGTAAGGTTCCAATAACGACCTTTCTGATTGTTGCCGCTTTATTACTTGATTGATTTTGCTCCATTTGATAAACTTAAATTAGATGATAAATTGTAGCGTTAAGCCTGCGCAAATTACATTAAAATAGGCTAAGAAGGGTTAAAATTTTGAGCAGCGGTATTAATTTTTATTTAAATATTACTAACTTTCTGCAATAAATAAAAACTCATGCGTAAATTTTTAATTGTCCTTTTACTTCTTCCAGTACTTAGCTGGAGTCAACAAAAAGCTAATTATAATTTGGCAGCAAGATTTGCTCCAAAAAAATTAGATAAAATGATTTTTTCATTAGCCGTAGATCCTCACTGGCTAAAACAATCCAATAAATTTTGGTATACCTACGAAACAAGCGAGGGTAAACAATGGTTAATTGTTGATCCTGTAAAATTGGAGAAGAAGGCGATGTTTGATAGAGACAAATTAGCAGCTGAGTTAACTAAGATAGTTAAAGATCCATTTGATGGACAACACTTGCCAATTGACTCATTGAAATTTATCAAAGATGAAAATTGGATTCAGTTCGAGGTAAAAAGTAGTATCGAAATAAATAAAGACGATACAGTACCTAAGAACGGTAAACCAGAAAAAATAAAAAAAGTATTTTATTTTGAATACAACTTATTAACTAATCAATTGAATGAATTAGTTGGTTTAAAAAAGCCAAAGAAGAAGCCAAGTTGGGCGAATATTTCACCAGATCAAAATATTGTTTTATTTGGTAGAAATTATAATCTATACTGGATGGATAAAGCCAATTACGAAAAGGCATTAAAGAACGAAGAAGATTCTACAATTGTAGAGCATGCAATAACTACAGATGGTAAATTATATTTTAGCTGGCATAGTGAAAGTAGCTATGGTGGTGGTGGTGAAACCAATGTTGATATTGAAAAAAATAAAAATAAAAGAAAGTCTGTATTTGCATACTGGAGCGAGGATAGCAAACACTTTGCTATGAATAAAGTAGACAATACTAAGGTGAAAGACTTATGGGTAATAAATAGTATTGCAGATCCAAGACCTACTTTAGAAACTTATAAATACTGGATGCCAGGGGAAAAAGAAGCACCTGTTGATCATTTATTTGTTTTTGACACAAATGGTTTTACTAGCAAAGAAATAAACGTTTCTTTATTCAAAGATCAAGATATTGCTATATGGGATAAGACAAGAAATATTAATACTAGAGACGATGAGTTTAAACCAAATATTTGGTTAGGCACTAACGATAAAATATATATTTCTAGAACTAGTAGAGATTTGAAAAAAATTGATCAGTGTACAATTGATATTAATACTGGTGTAGTTAAAACATTAATTGAAGAAAGTTTAAATACCTCTATTGAAATTAGAAAACCAGGATTGGTTAATAAAGGCAAGGAGCTAATTGAATGGAGTGAAAGAGATGGCTGGGGACATTTTTATTTATATGATGAAAATGGAAATTTAAAAAATCAAATTACTCAAGGACCTTGGCATACAGAAGATATAGTTGGTATTGATGAAGAAAAAAGAGTATTGTATTTTTCAGGTAATGGTAGAGAGCAAATTAACGCATCAACCAAAGAAGATCCCTACTATTTACACTTATATAAAGTAAATTTTGATGGTTCTGGCTTGCAATTATTAAATGCTGGAAATTTTGATCATAGCTTTAGCTTAAATGATAAGAAATTATACTTTGTAAATAATGCTAGTAGAGTAAATACCACTCCTACAAGTGCTTTGTTTTCAGGTGATGGCAAGAAATTAATGGATTTGGAAACCGCAGATTTAAGTTCATTAATGGCTGCAGGCTATAAGTTTCCTGAACTATTTAAAGTAAAAGCAGATGATGGCATTACAGATATTTTTGGTGTAATGTATAAGCCATACGATTTTGACAGTACTAAAAAGTATCCGATTATAGAATATGTTTATCCTGGACCACAAACCGAATCTGTAAATAAAAGTTTTAGCAAGGGTATGGACCGCATTGATAGACTGGCACAGTTAGGTTTTGTTGTGGTTACCCTAGGTAATAGAGGTGGTCATCCAGGTAGAAGCAAATGGTACCATAATTATGGATATGGCAACTTGAGAGATTATGGATTAGCAGATAAAAAAGTAGCTATCGAACAATTAGCTGATAGATTTTCTTACATAGATGGCTCAAAAGTGGGTATTCATGGCCATAGTGGAGGCGGTTTTATGAGTACCGCTGCAATGCTTGTATATCCAGATATATTTAAAGTTGCAGTAAGTAATGCAGGTAATCATGATAACAGTGTATACAATAGATGGTGGAGTGAAAAACACCATGGCGTAAAAGAAGAAATATCTGCTAAAGGAGATACTACTTTTAGCTATATGATTGACAAGAATCCAGATATTGCTAAAAACTTAAAAGGTAAATTATTATTAATCCATGGAGAGATAGATAATAATGTGCACCCATCAAATACCATTAGAGTAGTGAATGCCTTGATCAAAGCCAATAAAAGATTTGATATGTTAATCTTGCCAACACAAAGACATGGCTTTGGAGATATGAATGAATATTGGTTCTGGAGAACAGCCGATTATTTCTCCAAATACTTATTGGGTGATACTACAGAAAGACCAGTAGACCTGGAAGAAATGAATAGAGAAATTGAAAGAAAGAAATAACGAAAACTCAATTAAATAAAAAAGCGTCCCGATTTTTGGGACGCTTTTTTATTATTGATGATTTATTTTTTTATAAAAATTTTGAATGGGCTCAAAAGGACCAAACTGATGTTGCTTTTCGGAGAAGCTATCTACATAAGGGCCAGTAGGATAATCAAAAGGCTTGGTAGCTAAATCAGGCCAATCTTTAGACTTATCTTTATAAGGTCTTTTTTGACTATTAATATAAGCAGCTACATTCCAAGCATCTTCATTGTTTAATAATGGATTATGGTAATTTATTCCATTGGGCATATTGTTTTTTATAAAGCCGGCAAGCTTAGTTAATTGATTCATTCCTGCTCCATCATTATAGCTGTGTTCACCCCATAATGGTGGATATAAAAAATAATCACCCTTTGCTTGCAATACACCTTCTCCATTATTTGCATGACAACTACTACATTGTTGCAAGTAAACCAGTTTACCCTTTTCTATATTGGCAACAGTATTCAAGATTGGAATATTTTGTATTCCACTACCATTTACTTTAGTTCCTTTTGGCACATTTTTACCTAGCCATTTGATATATGCATAAATGGCTTTCATTTCTTTTGAATTGGTATCTAAAGCTTTTCCATTTAAACTTCTTTCAAAGCAATCGTTTACTCTTTTATAAATTGTTTCAATACTGCCAGATCTTGCTCTAAATTTTGGGTAGGTTGAAAAGACGGAACCATAATTTAAACCCCAAGGTTTAGTACCAGCATCTAAATGGCAATTGGTACAATTCATTCCATTAGTTGTTTGTTGCAAAGAACCTCTTGGACCAAAATAAACAGAAGTATGTTTTATCAGTTCGTACCCATATTTAATGGATGCGCCTTCTTTATCTGTATTAACGGGGATTTGATATACACCGGGGCCCACCCAAGCCGAACTATCTTTAGGCTCATTGGCTAATTTTGCTTCATACTCTCGCAACATTTTTTTTGACTTAGACATTCTATAGAAAGTAGAGAAGCTAATCAAAATAAAAAGTAAAAAATATAGCTGGGCTTTTTTCAATGCGAAAAATTAAGATTAATTAACAGTTGCTTTCAAATAGCTCCAACCCTGTTCTTGCTTTAATACTAATTCTGCTACTCCAGAGGGAACTGTGATAGCTATAGGTAATAAGTCTGCTTTATTGATATTATGTTTTCTCATAGAGTTTTCACAAGCAGCAAATACCACGCCCTCTTTTGTTAATCCAATTACATCGGACGCTAAATGTGTTTTATTGGCAACTAATAAATCTAGTGCCTTTCCATGCACTACCACTTCAACAGAAATATTATTAGGCCAAACTTTTTGTAAATTTTTTATATTTCCAATGGTACTTGACCAAGATGCAGTATCTGCGGTATTTAACTGTATGACTACCTTATGCTCTTTAGTTGTCTGAGCATAGATAGCATTAGTAGACAATATTGCTACTAGGCTAAAAAAAAGTATAGGGATAATTTTTTTCATAAACTGAATTTTGATCAATTTACGAAATAAGCCTGATAAATTATATCAAATGTAGCATACTACCTGCTATAATAAAGGCCTGTAATAATGTAGTTGGGCAAACGTAATCTGTAATCTTGAACTTCCCAGATTCTTTTATTTCTTTAAATCCTCCTTTAACATCAATTAAATGATCGTAACCTCTCGCTTTTAAGATAGAAATAAAAATCATAGAACGGTAACCTCCGGCGCAATGAACATAATAAGTTTTGTCCTTATCTATTGAAGCCATACTATCATTGATAAAATCTAACGGTGCATTTTGTGCGTTAATAATATGTTCGCTTCCATATTCAGATGCTTTTCTTACATCAAGAATATCAACAGTAGCGTCTTCTTTTTGTTTTGCCGAAAGTGTATCTGCGCTAACAGATTGAATAGTGTCCAATTCTTTGCCCGCCTTAGTCCAAGCTTTAATCCCGCCATCTAAATATCCAATAGTAAAATCATAACCAACCCTTGCTAAACGAGTAATTACTTCTGTTTCACGACCGGGCTCTGTGATCAATAGAATTTCTTGTTTAATATCTGGAATCATCGCACCCACCCATGGAGCAAAACTTCCATCAATACCAATATTAATGGCATTAGGAACAAAGCCTTTTGCAAATGTTTGCGCATCTCTTGTATCTAAAATCAAGGCTCCAGTTTCATTGGCAGCAAATTCAAAAGCATCAGCAGAAAGTGCATGCTGCCCTCTTTCTAATACTTTATCAATACTATCATAGCCCTGTATATTCATCATAACATTCAAAGGAAAATAACTTGGTGGCGCTACCAATCCATCAAGCACCGCGGCAATAAATTCTTCTTTAGACATATTTGCTCTTAAAGCATAATTGGTCTTTTTTTGATTTCCTAGAGTATCTGTAGTTTCCTTGCTCATATTTTTACCACATGCACTTCCAGCTCCGTGAGCAGGATAAACAATAATATCATCTGCCAATGGCATGATTTTATTTCTTAAAGAATCAAATAAATGAGCGGCTAAAATATCTTGAGTAAGATCTGCTTTTACCTTTTGTGCCAAATCTGGTCTACCTACATCACCAATAAATAAGGTGTCTCCACTAAATAAACTTGTCGACTTTCCATTTTCATCAATTAATAAATAACAAGTGCTCTCCATGGTATGACCTGGAGTATGCAGTACTTTGATTTTGATCTTACCTATAGAAAGCTCTTCTCCATCTTTGGCTGAATAAAAAGGAAAATTTGGCGCAGCCGTTGGACCATACACAATTTTAGCTCCAGTTTTTTGAGCAAGATCTATATGTCCAGACACGAAATCTGCATGAAAATGAGTTTCTAAAACATATTTAATAGTCGCACCATTTAGTGCCGCCTTTTGAATATAAGGAGCAACTTCTCTCAAGGGATCGATGATTGCTGCTTCGCCATTACTTTCAATATAATATGCGCCTTGTGCTAGACAGCCTGTATAAATTTGCTCAACTTTCATAATACTTGTTTTAGAAATTCAAATTTCTACTATAAAAGTAATTTATATGGTGACAATTATCACTTTTGATCAAAATTATTTCATAAGTGCTAAATATCACATAACTTTCGCTTTCGATAAACGATTTTTGTTCAAACAATCAACGATGGAAATAATTGGATATTTTATTGCTATCCTTATAGGCATATCTCTTGGATTGGTGGGCAGCGGCGGTTCCATATTAACTGTACCAGTTCTGGTATATTTCTTTCATATAGACCCCATTTTAGCAACAACTTATTCTCTGTGTATTGTAGGATTAAGCAGTATTGCAGGGGTTATTTCAAAATACAAGCAAAAATTATTAGACGCAAAAATTATTTTGATTTTTGGTATTCCTTCTATGATAGGTGTTTTAATTTCAAGAAAATGGATTTTGCCTACCATACCAAATGAATTCAAATTGTTTGGCTTGATGGACACTACAAAAAGTGGTTTTGTAATGTTATTCTTTGCTTCCCTTATGTTGGCGTCTGCACTATCGATGATTTTAAGTAAGAAAAATATTGAAGGTGCAGAAGTTAAACCCAATTATGGACTTACTTTAGGTTTAGTAGGAATTATCGAGGGGTTAGTTACAGGAATTGTTGGCGCAGGTGGTGGATTTTTAATTATTCCAGCATTGGTGCTTTTAGGTAAACTACCTATGAAGAAAGCTATTGCCTCTTCTTTATTTATTATCACCATCAAATCTCTATTTGGATTTGTAGGAGACCTTACTCACACCACGGTTGATTTCTCCTTATTAGCAAGTATCGTTGTCTTAGCTACTGGTGGAATTATATTGGGTAATTTCTTAAATAACAAAATGGATGGAGCCAAACTAAAAAAAGGATTTGGCTGGTTTGTATTAGCCATGTCCTTATTTATTTTTATCGAGCAATTATTTTTTTAGTTACTAATCTTGTAGTAAAGGATAGTAATAATAGTATGCCAATTACAGTTAGTTGATTGATTAATGCACTCTTTGGACCTTGAGCAGCTTTAATACCCCATAAAGCCCAAGCTATGACCAATGGATAAGCTATTATCGCATACTTTAAAATAAAATATAGGCCCAATCCGATAGCAATTACAATCATTAACACTGTCCAATAAATTGGATTAATACCAAAACCGTTCCAGTTAAAATGTACTAACAATGCGGTGATATTCGCAATAGTTGCAACACTTATCCAACCTAAATAAATGGAGAAAGGCGTTTTGATTAGAAATTGATACAATGGTCTTATGGACAAAGCTTGCTTTTGCATGATCATAAAAATTTGGATCAAGGAAACCAAGAAAGCCAACATGATCAAAACACTAATTCCCACTTGTAAATAATGCCAAGCCAATATCCATCCTGCATTTAATAAACAGGTAAACCAATAATAAGGAGTTATAGCGTCTAAGTATTTTTTTATTTCAGGAAACTGCGTCTTTTTAATACTGAAATAAGTATAGGAGATGGAGTAGTTTAAGAAAAACAAATAAATAACACCCCAAATAGAAAAAGTAAAACCTGCTGGTACAAAATAGTTTGGATAAAAACCAGAGATCTGTCCAGTATTATAACCATTAATAGGTAATATATTAGCTAAAGCATTGGTGGCAATAACAACTATAAATAAAAGCCAATTGATGATTATTTTCATATTGAAAATTTAAATACTAAAAATTTTATCCATTAAAACCCATTTCTCACCCGGCTTCGCGCATGGTAATACTTGTTGATACTCCCACATTAATTTCTCCCACTGTTGTACCATCTCGTTTTTTGCATCCATCAAAGCTTTTTCTTCAAAGCTAAATGCTTCATTTGTTTCCATAATCATAAAAAGCCTATTAGACACGCGGTATATTTCTAAATGTACTATACCAGAAGATGTAATAGAATCAATAATTTCCGGCCATACCGATCTATGGTATTCTTCATATAAAGCAATTAATGCTGGATCATCAATTAAATCTAAGGCCAAACAGTATCTTTTCATACAAATGATTATATAATAAATGTAGGTTTATTTTTTTGTACCATAAACAAAGGCCTCCATGACTTGCATAGATTGAATAGCCTCTTCAGCAGAACAAGGATTATCGCCTTTGTCTAAAAAATAATTCACTACTGCCTGAATATGATTTTGTTGATTATGAAGAGGTGCTTCGAAATGAATTTTTTGAGTTGATCCATTTTTTTCTACTTCTATAAATAAACCAAATACTGGAAAACGAATTATGCCTTTATCACCAATAATTAAAAATTCATCTTTTTCATCACCATCAATACTAAAATCCCATAGGCCTTTGCAAATAATGCCGTTCTCTAATTCAATTGTTCCCTGTACAAAATCTTCCGCTTTATACATGCCAGCCTTATTGCTAGAAATACCAGAAAAAGATTTTGCTTTACCAAAGAAATAAAAAATCAAATCAATTTGATGTGGCGCCAAATCATAAAAATAACCTCCACCAGCAATTACCGGATCTATCCTCCAATTAGATGGATCATTTGCTGCGCAATCGGTTTTTTTTAGCATGGTTATTTTTACTTCTTTAACAGCACCTATTTCACCTTGCTCCAATAATTTTTTCACTTCCATGAATAATGGCAGGTTTCTCCTATAGTGCGCAACAGATAGTTTAACACCTAAATCCTCAGAAGCTTTTTTCAATCTTAGACAAGCAGCCAAGTCAAGGGCCATAGGTTTCTCCAAATAGACCGGCTTACCCAATTGCATTGATTTCAAAGCATAGGCTTCTCTAACATCAGGAGGAGTAGCAATATAAACAGCGTTGATGGCTGAAGATTGAACAAGGTCTGATGCAACTAAAAACGTCATGGGAACCCCATGACGTTTTGCATAATCTGCTAGTTTATTTGGATCTCTGCGTGTTACTGCTACTAATGCAGAATTGGATACTTTATTAAATGCTGGACCGCTTTTAACTTCAGTGACATTCCCGCAGCCAATAATACCCCACTGTACAGATTCCATTGTAATTAGTTTTCAAAGCCCACAAAATTCCAATTGGCTTTTCTGCAAGCTTCATTGAAATTTTTAATGTCTTTTTCTAATAAATTATTTTTTTGTGCTTCTAAGGTCTTCCATTCGGCATGTAACTCATTGTATCTTTTAATTTGTCCCTCAGTTACATATGCAGAAGCGCCGGATCCGTCTATCTCTCCTTTTACAAAAATAATGTTAGCACTTAATTTATTCACGAAATTAATTACATCATCATTAGATTGAGATTTAGATTGAATCAATTGCTCTTCCCATGTTTTAATAGTACTTAAAATTGATTTCGCTTTTACTACCAAAGAATCCAATCCTTTAGCAGCTTCTGCTCTTTCGATGAAATTATTAAACTGCTCTTGCACTTTTCTCATTTGTACAACAGACACATGAATTGCCTCCACATCTTCAGAAGCTAATTTAGAATACTTATCCTGCGCTTCATAATCTGCAGTGGTTGTGGCTAATCTAGGATCTGCTAACACTTTGAATGAAGTTGATAAGCTAGTATCATTAATTTTTAGTCTTACGCTATACGTTCCAGGTATTACTTTTCTACCAGCATTGCTTCCTTCAATATAAACATTGTCAATACTTGGAAGATTTGCATAATGTAAATCCCATACGAATCTATTTAAGCCAGATCTTACTTCAATCTTAGGATCTGATTCGATACTATTATTACTAGTAGTAACAGTTGGCTTGTCTTTGTAATAAGTTCTTATTACATTATTAGAAGCGTCTAAAAATTCTAAGCTTAGGGTTTTTACAGAATCTTTATTTTGAATATGATAATACACCACCGCACCTGTTGCAGGATTATCCATAGTTGTATTAATTTTAATTGGCTCTTCATCTTCGCCAAATTGTCTATCAAATGGACTTGCACCCATTATACGATAAGGATCATTTACAGGTAGTAAACTATATTCTGCTGTAATTGAAGAAGCCGACTTTCTGATGGGCGCTAAATCATCTAAAATCCAAAATGCACGTCCCTGTGTTGATGCCAACAATTTATTTTGATGCAATTTTAAATCCGTAATTGGTACAACAGGAAGATTTAGTTGTAATTGTCTCCAATGTGCACCAGCATCGTTTGAAATATAAAATCCTGTTTCAGTACCAGCGTATAATAAGCCTTTAACTTGTGTGTCTTCTCTCACCACTCTTACAAATGCACCATAAGGGATACCCTCGGTTAATTTAGTCCATGTTTTACCATAATCCGTAGACTTATATATGAAAGGAGTGAAGTCATTAAACTTATATTTATTAACTGCAATATAGACTGTGCCTTTATCAAAAGGAGAAACCTCAATTGCATTAACTAAACTTCCCTTCACACCCTCAGGAGTGATATTTGTCCAAGTAGCTCCACCATCTTTAGTAATATGCACCAAGCCATCATCACTACCTGTATAAATTAATCCTTTCTCTTGAGCAGATTCAATAACATAAGTAATAGTGCAATAGTTTTCTCCACCTGCACCTTCATTGGTATAAGGTGTACCACTCATTCCCATTTTAGTGGTGTCATGTGTAGTAAGATCTGGAGAAATAGCTTTCCATGTTTTTCCTAAATCTGTTGTCTTAAATAAAATATTACCAGCATGATAATATGCGTCTTCATGTAAAGCGCGAACTATTGGCGCATTCCAGTTAAAACGATATTGCATGTCTTTAGGTTGTAAAGATTGATATTGAACTGGAGCTACCATTACACCTACTTCATCATTTGTTTTAGTATCTAATACACCAATAGTACCTTGGTAAGATCCACCCAAAACATATCTTGGATTATTTGGATCAAATGCTAAGAATGCAGATTCACCACCCGCGCTATAAGACCAGTCGCGATTTGATATCCCACCCCATGAAGTAGTTTGATTAGCAATTTTCACACTAGTGTTATCTTGTTGACCTCCATAAACATTAAAAGGAAAAAGATTGTCCGCATTCACTCTATAAAATTGTGCTGTTGGTTGATTGTCTTGTGAAGACCAATTTTTTCCTCCATTGAATGAAACTGATGCACCTCCATCGTTAGAAATCACCATATTTTTATTATTCGTTGGATTAATCCATAATTGATGATAGTCGCCATGTGGCGCTCTAAATGATTGCCATGTTTTACCTCCATCTGTAGATTTGACAGCTGGAGAACTTAATACATACACGGTGTTTTCATCTACTGGATCTGCAATACATTCTATATAATACCAAGCTCTTTGAACCAATCGATGATCTTTACTAATTCTATTCCAAGACTTACCTGCATCATTAGAAACAAATAATCCACCTTGTTCTTTTTGCGTATCACTCTCTACTAATGCATATACTTTTTCTGAATTTGCTTTAGACACTGCAACACTCATCTTACCTAACTCTTTTGGTAATCCATTTTGAATTTTCTCCCAAGTATCACCACCATCTGTGCTTTTATATAAACCACTTCCTTTTCCACCACTTCTTACTTCCCATGGCAAACGTCTATAATCCCACATAGCTGCATATAATATTCTTGGATTATTTAAATCCATACTTAAATCAACGCAACCTGTATTTTCATCTACGTATAAAGTTTTAGTAAATGTTTTTCCTCCATCTAAAGACTTGTACACGCCACGTTCTGCATTCGGTCCATGTAAAGCACCTTGTGCAGCAACATACACAACATCAGGATTAGTTGGATGTATACGAATATTCGCAGTATGTCTTGTTAATTCTAAACCCAAGTGTTTCCATGTTTTACCTGCATCAGTAGATTTATAAATACCATCACCATAAGAACTCATTACACCTCTTGGCGCATGCTCGCCCATTCCTACATAAACTATATTTGGATCAGAAGCTGCAACAGCTACTGCACCAACAGAACCAGTTTTAAAAAATCCATCAGAAATATTATCCCAACTATCTCCTGCGTCTTCTGTTTTCCATAAACCCCCTCCAGTTGTTCCCATATAATAAGTATAGGGTTGACCAATTACACCAGTAGATGTAACAGATCTTCCTCCGCGCATTGGACCAATATTGCGCCAGATTAAAGGCTTATAATAACTTGTTTCATTAACAGGATTTGCAGTTGTTTTTTGTACTGCTGCTTTTTTTTGTGCTGAAGCAATAAATGGCAATAAGATAAATGCCGCTTTAATTAAGGAAGCTCTCATTGAAAATATTTTAATTGATCTACAAGTTAATAAAAAAAGGGCAGTATAGAAATACCGCCCGAATCAACGATTGCTTGCTTATGTACACTAAAAAATGTAGCTGTCATGGATGGAGTTGAACCATCGTTAAGGGTTTTGCTGACCCTTGCCTATCCGTTCGGCCACATGACTGAAGCATAAAGATAAGGATAAAATTTATATTGTCTACCAATTTTGTAGACTTTACAATAAAATAATTTAATTTTTTTATAAATAATTGATTATCAGTACTTAAAATATCAATTGCGCTTAAATATCAAAAAATAAAAAGGTGTTTTGAGCCCTTTTTAGGTTAGGAATTGAGTATATTTAAGTACAAACTTGCTTATGAAATCTAGACGTTTATTCTTAAAACAATCGGCACTAGCATCTGGTGCTTTGTTTACCCAACCTATTTTTAGTAATGCCTCTATTTTTGGAACTGACACTATTCGTGTGGCCACTATTGGAGTAAATGGAATGGGATGGGCCAATACTAAAGCTGCATTAAAAGTAAAAAATGTAGAAGTAGTTGCGTTATGTGATATTGACGCTAATGTATTAGGTACCAGAAAAAATGAATTACTTGAATTACAACCTAATGTAAAAAAAGTAGATACCTATAATGACTATCAAAATATTTTAGATAGAAAAGATATTGATGTAGTGATTGTTGGAACTCCAGATCATTGGCATGCATTACAAATGATTGAAGCATGTAGCGCAGGTAAGCATGTCTATGTTGAAAAACCATGTGGTAATTCTATTGGAGAATGCAATACCATGATTGCTGCAAAAAATAAGTACAATAAAATGGTGCAAGTAGGACAATGGCAAAGAAGTCAAAAACATTTTAAAGAGGCATTAGACTTTGTACATTCAGGACAATTAGGAAATATTAGAACTACTAAAGTATGGTGTTATCAAGGTTGGATGCGTCCTCAACCTATTGTACCTAACTCTGCAGTTCCTGCGGGAATAGATTATACTAAATGGATTGGACCTGCACCTATGCGTGATTTTAATGCAAGTAGATTTCATTTTCATTTTAGATGGTTCTGGGATTATGCAGGTGGATTGATGACTGACTGGGGTGTGCACTTATTAGATTATGCTGTGCAAGGAATGAAAGCAGGTAATCCAAAAAGTGTAAGTGCCCTGGGTGGAAAATTTGCATACCCAGAATTAGCAGAAGAAACACCCGATACACTAACTACACTATACGAGTTTGATCAATTCAATTTAGTATGGGATTCTGCCATGGGTATTGACAATGGTTCTTATGGAAGAGATCATGGTATTGCTTTTATTGGCAATAATGGTACGTTGATTTTAGATAGAGGTGGCTGGGAAGTAATTGAAGAACGCCAAGCAAAAAATAAAATCGCTATCCCTCTACATAAATCTGAAGATAATGGAGTTGTGCTTCATTGGGAAAATTTTATTGGAGCTATCAGAAATAAT